>Ga0116178_10000207_pt1 | contig 52004 bp, 35 predicted proteins | sample AD_STIC12_MetaG_FD_89880 | JGI IMG/M metagenome (GOLD analysis project Ga0116178, IMG submission 89880) | Active sludge microbial communities of municipal wastewater-treating anaerobic digesters from USA - AD_STIC12_MetaG | ecosystem: Engineered > Bioreactor > Anaerobic > Digestate | place: USA...
CCATCCCAAGCATCCCTCCTCCGGCTGCTCCGAGCGGTCCCGCTCGTGCTGCCGGTTACGGTGCCAGGGGTGGGTCAATTTCTAAACGTTGGATGGGTCAATTTCCGAGCGGCGCGTACACCGAGTTATGGTCTAGAATGCTTGGTGGCATTTCGAGGCTCTCGTTGGGGAGCAAGGACGGAGGTGAAGGGATGAACATCGACAAGCTCAAGAAATCGGTCGAAACGCTCAAAGACGACCTGGGGCTGGCCCTGCTCGCCACGGATATTTTCGATGCGACAGGTCTCTCCTACGCTGACTACAACGGGAATCCAGCCGCGTCGGCCCTCTTCGCAGACATGACCAGCAAGCTTCGCAAGACCTTGGAGGGCGCAGGTTTCCCGACTCTCGGTCGGTACTACTTGTTGGAGCTGGAGGACCGCAAGATGGTCGTGGTCGCGCTCGCCAAGGAGCTCCAGTGGGGCATGCTTGTCGATGGCACGAAGGTGAACCTGGGCGTCTTGCTCAATGTCGCCCTCCCGAAAGCGATCGAGAACCTCAAAGAAGCGCTCTGATCGGGCCCGGAGAAGGCGCCGGTCGCCCTTTCTTCAAAGCGCGAGCCGGGCCTGAAGGGCGTTGTAGGCAAGGCAGTGCACCAGCCGGCACCGCAAGAGCTGTGCGGAGGTCGCACAGTACGCGCCGGTCTTTCGGTGTGAGGCCGACAGACGGCAGTGGCAGGAGGGAAGCATGGCAGTGCTCGTAATCGGCAGCCAGAAGGGTGGAGTCGGAAAGACAACGATCGCGCTCAACCTCGCCTACGCGATGGCGCGGCGCGGCTGGAGCACGCTCCTCGTCGATGCCGACCCACAGGGTTCCATCGGCCTGTCGCTCCAGGGCCGAGTCGGAGGTCTTCCCGGTCTCGCCGAGTGTTTGCGCGGTGAGCAGACCCTCGAGCAGGCAGTGTGCGCCACCCGGTTACCCGAGCTGAAGTTGCTGCCAGCGGGCAAGATCCGACCCGAAGATCTCGCCGCCGGTACCACCCCGTTCGGCGACCCCCACACCCTCGGACGCGTACTGGCTGATGCAAGGAACCAGCAGAAGCTGGTGATCGTCGACACCGCATCTGGGCTCTTTGGCCCCAGTCAGGCCGCCCTGCGTAACGCCGATCACATCCTGCTCGTTCTCCAGGCCGAGCCTCTCGCCCTGCGCGGCCTACCGACGCAGCTCGAGATGATCCGGCAGCTTCGCGCCGTCGGCCGGGGGGCCGGAATCGCAGGTGTTGTGCTCTCCATGGTTCAATCCCGCAACTCCGACTCGATGGGCGTCGTGCAGGAGACGCTCGGCTTGCTACCCGTCGAGCTCACCCTCGACGTGTTTCTGCCGCGCGACCCGGTGTTCCTCAAGGCGAGTGCCAAGGGCGTGCCCCTCGGCCTGTTGTACCGCAATCCACCTCCAGTGGCCACCGTGTTCGATCATATAGCGGCGGAGCTGGAGCCGCGCATCGGTCTGATCTCCGGGGAGACAGAAGATGAGGCAGTCCCTCTCGTGGATTGACCGCGACGCATTACGGGACGGGCTGCGTGATCTCGCTCCCGTCCCCACAGCCCATCCCCTCGCCGAGCTGGGCCGGCCCGCGTCAGCGACCACCTCGCGAGTATACGGGGAACGCCCTCTGGCGCAGGATGTCCCGGCAGAGTTCACCCTACCGCTCGGGCCGATCCACGAGCGATTGGAGGCCTTCGTGCAGTGGGCCGGCGCCCACCTGCAGTCCCGGCAGGTGTTTCTCGTCGGTCAGGAAGGGCTCTGCCTCGCACCCGTGGAGGTCGAACCACAGCTCGTCCTCGCGTCCACCTGGGTGATGGACGTATGGCAGAAGGTTCGACACGTTTTGGAGCGCGACGGCGGCGGCACCGGTGTGTTCCAGATCGCCGGCGGAACCGCGCTCGTGTTTCTGATTGAACAGGGTTCCTGGGGGACCTGGGGGCTAGGGGCGATCATCAGCGGTCCTCCTGACCCCGCCGTTCTCCTCCGGATCCAGCACGCACTTCTCAGAGTGATAGCTTCGATCGAGCGGGACTGAGCTGACGACGAAGGTTCCAGAGGTCCGCGGCTTTCCTCACGACGGTTGAACCGGTTGGCTATACGAACCACAACCGCCTACGAAGACGCCGGCGCCGCGGGCCAGCAAGAATAGCGCCGGAGAAGGAGGGTTGCGAGGGCGGGCTGGCTGCGCCAGAATCCCGATCTGTTTGGGAGGTCGCATGTCCCGTTTCGATGCCCGTGACCAGGCCGCCGTGACCGCCCTGCGCATCCTCGCCATCGACCAGATCGAGCAGGCTCGTTCGGGCCACCCAGGGCTACCACTCGGTGCGGCACCGATGGCGTACGCGCTGTGGCGACGCCACCTGCGTTTCGACCCGACCTGCCCATCGTGGGCCGACCGCGACCGCTTCGTGCTCTCGGCCGGACACGGCTCGGCGCTGCTGTACGCCCTTCTGCATCTGTTCGGGTACGACCTGCCGATCGACGAGCTACGTCGTTTCCGCCAGCTCGGCTCGCGCACACCAGGACACCCCGAGGTGGGGCTCACACCGGGAGTCGAGACCACCACCGGCCCACTCGGTCAGGGGTTCGCCACCGCTGTCGGTCTGGCGCTCGCCGAGCGACACCTCGCGGCTCGCTTCAACCGCCCGAGGTTCGAGGTCATCGGCCACCGCACCTGGGTCATCGCCTCCGACGGCGACCTCATGGAGGGGGTTTCGCACGAGGCCGCCTCGCTTGCCGGACATTTACGGCTCGGCCGACTGGTCGCGCTGTACGACGACAACCGCATCACCATCGAGGGCTCGACTGACCTCGCCTTCTCCGAGGATGTCGAGGCACGCTTTGCCGCCTACGGCTGGCGCACCCTGCACGTCGAGGACGGCAACGATCTCGACTCGCTCTCGGCGGCGCTCGACGAGGCGTCACGGACGGACGAGCAGCCGGTGCTGGTCCGGGTGCGCACGCACATCGGCTTCGGCAGCCCGAAACAGGACACAGCCTCGGTCCACGGCTCGCCGCTCGGTGCCGAGGCGTGGAAGGCCACGCGGGCCGCGTTCGGCTGGGAGCACGAGCCGTTCGTCGTCCCCGACGAAGTGCGAGCAACGTTCCGCCCGGCCGGCGAACGTGGTGCCGCGGCGCGGCAGGCATGGGTCGAGCTGATGGACCGGTACCGGCAGGCCCACCCCGAGCTCGCCGCCGAGCTCGAGCGGCGCCTGCGCGGCGAGTTGCCCGACGGCTGGGACGCGACGCTGCCGGGTTTCGAGGACGGCAAGCCGCTCGCTACCCGCGAGGCGTCGGGCAAGGTGCTCAACGCGCTCGCCCCACGTCTGCCGGAGCTCGTGGGCGGCTCGGCCGACCTCGCACCCTCCAACAACACCGCGCTGTCCGGCGAGAAGGACCTCGCGGCCGGGGCCTGGGACGGCCGCAACGTGCACTTCGGCATCCGCGAGCACGCCATGGCATCGCTCGCCAACGGGATGGCGCTGCACGGCGGGGTGCGCCCGTACGTAGCGACGTTCCTGGCCTTCGCCGACTACTTGCGCCCGGCGTTGCGCTTGTCGGCGCTCATGAAGCTTCCGGTCACCTACGTCTTCACCCATGACTCGGTGCTGCTGGGCGAGGACGGACCGACCCATCAACCGGTCGAGCACACGGTGTCGTTGCGCATCATCCCGAACCTCGTAACGCTGCGCCCTGCGGATGCACGCGAGACGGCCGAGGCGTGGCGGGTCGCTTTGGAGCGCCGGGACGGCCCCAGTGCGCTGCTGCTCAGCCGCCAGAAGCTGGCCATCCTACCTCCTCCTGCTCCCGGCAGCGTCGATCGCGGCGCGTTCGTACGCGCCGAGGCCTCGGCCGGCGAGCCGGAGGTCGTGCTGATCGCGACCGGCTCGGAAGTGAGCACCTGCCTGCAGGCACGCGAGCTACTCGAGGGTGTCGGCGTGCCGACCCGGGTGGTCTCAGCCCCTTCCCTCGAGCTGCTGGCCCGCCAAGACGAGAGGTACCGGAAGGCCGTCCTCGGCCCCGGCTCAGCGCTGCGCGTCGCCGTCGAGCTCGGGCGTGGCCAGGGGTGGCACCGCTGGATCGGCGATGGCGAGATGATCGTGCTCTCACGCTTCGGCGAGTCGGCGCCGCCCGAAGAGCTGGCACGACACTTCGGCTTCACGCCGGAGGCGATCGCCGAGCGCGTCCGCCGGGCGCTGGCAAGCCGTCGCGCCGCGCCGCTCGTGGTGACGGCTCGGCCTGCGGCGGCATCGGCGGCGGCCGACGCCAGGCAGCGCGTGCTCGACGGCGCAGTCGTGGAGCGCCTGGTGGCGCGCGACGGCACGCTGTTCGGCGACCGCCACGCCGGCAACGTCTCCAGGCGGTTGGGGTGGCTCGACCTGCCGGCACGCAGCCGGGTTGTGTTGCCAACGCTCCGGCAGTTGGTGGCCGAGCTCGTCGCCGACGGCGTCGACACGCTCTACCTGCTGGGCATGGGCGGCTCGTCGCTCGGCCCCGAGGTGTTGCGGGTTATCTCGGGCGCGCCCTCCGGCCGCCGGCTGGTCGTCGCCGACACCACCGACGCGGACCGCGCCGCGGCGATGCTCGACAGCTTCGAGCCGGCCCGCGCCGTGGTGCTGGCGGTGTCCAAGTCCGGGACCACGGCCGAGACCGCGGCGCTGCAGGCGATCCTCGCCCAGAGGTTGCGGGACGCTTTTGGCGACGGCGCTCGGCGACGGCTCGTGGCACTCACCGAGCCGGCATCGGCGCTGGCGCGGCAGGCCCGCTGCGAGGGTTGGCGGGCGGTCCTCACCCATCCAGTCGATGTCGGCGGGCGTTTTTCGATCCTCAGCGCCGTGGGGCTGCTGCCGGCGATCTGGCTCGGCATCGACGCCGACGCCTTCCTCGCCGAGGGCGCGCACGCGCTCGCCGGGCTCGGGGTCGACCACCCGGCGGTGCAGCTCGGCCACCACATGGCCGCGGTGTGCACCGAGGGGTGGGGCAAGCTCGCCTGGTGCGCCTCGCCGGCGCTGCAGCCGTTCGGGATGTGGGCCGAGCAGCTCGTGGCCGAGTCGACCGGCAAGGAACGCCACGGCATCCTGCCGGTGATCGTCGCCGATCCCTCGAGGATGGAGGCTTGGCCGCACACGTTGGCGCTGTCGCCGCGGTTTGCCGACGAGGATGTGACGGCGCTCGACGCGGGGCTGGAGCGGCTGATTGCGGCCGGTGTCCCGGTCGTGCGCTGGACGCTCGGGCGGCACCAGCTCGCCCAGCTCTTCGTGGGGCTCGAGCTCGCCACCGCGGTCGCCGGCTGGTTGCTCGGCGTCAACCCATTCGACGAGCCCGACGTGGTGCGCGCCAAGGAGCAGGCGCGCGCCGCGCTGGCCGCCGGCCACCGCGAGTACCCGGCGCCGACCCTCGAGTCGGGCGCGGCGCTCGCTGGCTTCCTCGACGGCATCGGCGCCGACGACGCGATCGTGCTGCTGGGGTGGATGGCGGAGACGGCGGACAGCGCAGCGGCGCTCGCCGGGCTCGCCGGGCGCCTGGCCGCGCGCCACGGCGTGCCGGTCACGACCGGCTTCGGTCCGCGCTATCTGCACTCGACGGGACAGCTCCACAAGGGCGCCCCCGACCGCTTGCGGGTCGTGCTGCTTTCCGGCGAGCCAGCACGCGACGTGCCGATCCCGGGCCAAGCGCACACCATCGGCCAGCTCCGCTGGGCGCAGGCGCTGGGTGATCTCGCCGCGCTGCGCGAGGTCGCCCGCCCCGTCCTGCACCTCCACTTTGGATGGGATCCGATCGCGGGCCTGTCGTTGTTGGCCTGATCGCTACTCCACCTCCAGGCCGTACAGCTCCCGCACTTGCTTTCCGACGCCTTCAGGCTCGGACGTGGGGTAGCATGGGGCAGGGAGGTACAGCGCATGCCGCTGGTACGCATCGACATGTGGGCGGGACAGGGCCCGGAGGTCAAGCGGGTTCTGGTCCGGAACGTGACCAAGGCGGTGGTCGACGCGGTCGGCTGCCCGGTCGACGCGGTCGAGATCCTGATCTGCGAGCAGGACAAGGCCAACTGGGCGCAGGGTGGCGTCACCCACGCGGAGCGCTTCCCCAACCGCTGAGCGCTCCTCGGACCACGATCAGGCCCCTCGGGGGCCGCACTGGATCTCCACCCGGGCGTCCTCGCCTTCGCGGCACCGAAGCCTGTAGCGCCGGCCTTCGTCATCCTCGACGATCCAGACGGCCTCGAGCGGCGCACCGGCCGTCTGTGAACCTTCAACCCAGTGGCACTGCTCGTCGACCTCGCGCCGCTCGCTGGCGACGATCACCGCCTGCGGCCGCTGGCCAGCCTTGTGCTCGCTCCGCCACTCGACGCGGGCGACCAGCGAGATCCACTCGGACGACACATCTGAAGGGTACACCGCTGACAGCTTCGATCGATTTCCCAAGCTTGCCTCCGAGGTTGCTCGCGCCAGCCTCTCGGCGCTGCTGCTACAGTGGCCGGTGTGCCGGACGACCGGCGAACGGGAGGGCACGATGATCAGGGCCAAGATCGAGCAGGCAGTGGGAATCCTCAACGAGCTGGACATCGACGTCTGGATGCTGTTCGCACGCGAGTCGGCAACGGTGCACGACCCCTCGTTCGACCTCGTGGTGGGCGGCAACTGCACCTGGCAGTCGGCGTTCATCCTCACCCGCACCGGCGAGCGCATCGCCATTCTCGGCTCGCTCGACGTGGCCGCCCACACCATGCTCGGCCACTACCCCGAGATCGTACCGTACGTGAAGGGCGTCTCCGAGCCGTTGCGCGAGATACTGCGTCGGCTCGACCCGCGGCGCATCGCCATCAACTACTCGCTCAACGACGAGATGGCGGACGGTTTGACGCACGGGATATTCCTGCTGCTGCAGGACATCCTCAAGGATACCCCGTACGCGGCACGGCTCGAGAGCTCGGAGGAAATCATCGGCCGGCTACGAGCCCGCAAGATGCCGCCCGAGATCGAGCGCATCGCGCGCGCCTGCACCGAAACCGTGGACCTCTTCACCCAACTCGACCGGAGGCTACGCATCGGACTGACGGAAAAGCAGATCGCCGCCATCATGGTGGAGATCATGGAAACCAAGGGGCTCGAACGCGCCTGGGACGCGGACCACTGCCCGGCCGTCTTCACCGGCCCTGAGTCCGCTGGCGCCCACGCCGGGCCGACCGATCGCGTCATGGAGGCCGGTCACCTCATGAACGTGGATTTCGGGATGCGAGTGGAGGGGTTCTGCTCCGACCTCCAGCGCACGTGGTATTGCCTGCGCCCCGGCGAGACCGCACCGCCCGAGGTCGTCATGCGGGCGTTCGAGGCGGTGCGCGACGGCGTCCACAAGGCTGCGGCGTTCTTGCGGCCCGGCGTCAAGGGCCACGAAGTCGACGCCGTGGCGCGCGGCCACATCGTCGCCCAAGGGTTTGCCGAGTATCCACACGCCCTCGGCCATCAGATCGGGCGCCAGGCCCATGATGGCGCTGGCCTGCTCTGCCCGATCTGGGAGCGCTACGGCACCAAGCCGTACTCGGTGGTCGAGGAGGGCCAGTGCTACACGCTCGAGCCGCGCGCAATCGTGCCCGGATACGGCGTCGCCACCATCGAGGAGATCGTCGTCGTGACCGCCGACGGCTGCCGGTTCCTGTCCGACCCACAGATGGAGATCATGTTGGTACGGGCCTAGCCGGCAACGAGAACGCGCGACTCCAGCCTCGTGGCGGGGCGATGAGCATGACCGATCGTGCCGCGCCCGCTGCGGCACCCATCGGCGGTGCGTCGAGGTCATCCCCGGCTTCCGGGATGTTCCGAGCTTCCTGCTCGAGGATCGCGACCCCCTGGGCGAGAACGAACGACACCATCCGAGAAGCGACGATCCTCGATACCGCACCCGAGCCACCCGAGCGTCTGGCGAAAGCTCCTCTGCAGCCGCCGACTGCCTACTACGACTTGCCCATCCGGACGACGTTGTCGTCGTAAATCCAGCCCAGTGTTCCGTCGGGCGCGCGCACCAGGTAGAAATCGCCTACTTTGTCGAACGCCATCAGCTCGGTGCCCGAGGGTACGACGACCTTGACGCTCCCATACTCGGTGGGATCGGACTTGATCTCGGCCTCGCCGACGTCGACGAAGAGGTGCTCGGGCTCGTCGTCGCGCACCGCACGCTTGAAGACGAACCCCGTCTTTCCCTCGTCGAGCCTGACCTGGTAGAAATCACCGGTTTTCCCGATCCGCTTGAGCTTCGTTCCCGCTGCGAGTTCGGCCACGATCGTGCTCATCGGCGAGGGGCCGGCGTGAACGCTGGCGCTCATCGAGCGCACGTACAGCGTCCCCGGTGGATCGTCGTCAAGAGCGTCCTTATGGATCCACCCAGCATTCCCGCCCGCGAGCTCGACGCGGTACCAGTCGTCGCGCTTGTCCACCGGCCGGACCTCGACACCGATATCGAGCGTGGTGATGACCGGCGCGTAGGCGCTCGGAGAGCGGCGAACCTCGGCTCCCGCGTCCTCCACCCACAGCCTCCCGACATCCTTCTTGGAGACCAGCTCGTCGTAGATGTAGCCCTTCGTGCCGTCAGCCAGCCGCACCCGGTACCAGTCGTCGTCATGGTCGAGCGCTTTCATGCGGGTGCCGAAGGTGACGATGCCGATCACCTCGCTACGTACCGTCGGGGCGCTGCGAATCCGGGCGCTGCTGACCTTGACGAACACAGTCTTGCCGTCGTCACCGGCCGACGCCACCGCCCCCGCAAAGATCAGGCAGAAGCCCACCACGCCCAAACTCGGGAGCCGGCCCTGTCTCATCGATTGTCCCATGTAGCCCTCCTTCTTCAGCCGTCTGATCATATTTTACCTGCTCGCACCCTCTTTCCACCCACCGTCCGAGCTTCGACCGAAGAGGCGCCAGGATCTGGTTCCGAGTCGCCGGCTCATCCTCGGCTGACCACCTCAGCGGTATCGGTCTCGCTGGCCCAGATCCTCGCCTCGATGAAGACCCTGACGAGGTCGGCGTCGAGCAAGCCCTGATGCGCCTCGTCCTCGATGATCGCCAACGCGCGCTCGGGCGGTACGGCACGCTTGTAGGGTCTATCGCCTGCCGCGAGAGCATCGTAGATATCCGAGACCGTCATCATTCGGACCTCGGGGGGGATACGCGCCCGATCCAGGCGGTTGGGGTAGCCGGTACCGTTGAGCTTCTCGTGGTGTCCGTAGGCGATCTCGGGGATCCTCCGGTAGCGCTTCGGCCAGGGAATGGTGAGCAGGAAGTCGTAGGAGTGGGAGACGTGCGATTCGATCTCCCGGCGCTCCTCCTCGTTGAGCGAGCCTTTGGGAACCGATAGCACCCGCAGCTCGTCGGGGAGCAGGAACGGCGTCTCATCGCCGTTCACCCCCGGGAAACGCGCTTGCTCGACCTCGACCAAGATGTGCCGCGTCTCCCGGTTGAGGACTGCCGGCTCGTTGGCGCGGACGACCGCACCGAGGAAGGAATCGATCTCGAGGGTCGAGCGCTGAAAGGCCTCCGAGATTCGCGCCACGTCGTCCTCGGTCGGCGCCCTCCCTTCCCGGCAGAGGGTGTCCAGCAGTCGCTTGAGGATCGCTACCTCGCGCGCTCGCCGCGCGTGGCGGAAGCGCTCCTCGACCAGCTCGAGGCGTTCCGGGAAGAGCTTCTTGCCCTTGGTCAGCACTGCTTCGCGCACTCCCACCTTGCCGAAGTCGTGGAGCAGGCCGGCGTAGCGGAGCTGGGTGATCTCGTCAGGCGTGAAACGCAGCCCTCGGTACGCTGCTGGTGGTGCCTGCTCGACCGCCCGCGCCAGCTCCACCGTGTAGTGGGCCACCCGCAGCGAGTGGCCCGAGGTCGACGGGTCGCGCTGCTCGATGGCGGTGATCGAAGCCCGTACGAAGCCCTCGAAAAGGCTCTCGATCTCCTTGACCAGCCGGGTGTTCTCAATTGCGACGGCAGCCTGGGCAGCGAGCGCCCGCAGCACCGCCACATCGTCGTGGCCGAATGGCACCACCGCCGCGTCGGCCGCTGCCGCAGAGGTGATCCTGGCCTGGGGGTCGGCTTTTCGGTTGAGGAGCTGTAAGACGCCGATCACCTCGCCGGCGCGGGTGGCCATCGGCACCGTGAGCAGTGAGCGGGTATGGTAGCCGGTCGCGACGTCGAATTGTGGGTTGAAGCTGTACGGCACATCGGGTGGTAGGTGGCGAACGTCCTCGACCCCCACGACTTCACCGGAAAGCGCAACGTAGCCGGCGAAGGAGGTCCGATCCACCGGCACGGTGAACGACGAGAGGCTCGTCGGCACCGAGTCGTTCTGCGAGAGAATGAAGCGCAGCGCCCGGACCCCGGAACTCGCCGCGATCAGATAGAGCGAGCCGGCGTCCGCAGCAACCAGCTCGCGGGAGGTCGAGAGAATGAGCGCGAGCAGCGTGTCGAGGTCGCGCTCGCCGGTCAGGGCGATCCCGACCCGCGCGAGGTCCAGCTTGCGGTCCTGGGCCACTCTCAACTCCCGCTCGATATCCAAAAGCCGAAGCCGCAGCCGCACGGCCTGCATCGCCGCATCGATCGCCGAGCCCAGCACCTCGGGAGAGGCGGCGGCGGGCAGACGCAGGAACGGCTGCACCGTCGGCGGCAACTCTCCCTCGCCAACGACGATCCACGTCCCCAGCGCCAACGCGGCGGTCGGCTGCATCATCGCTGCACTCGTGCTGACCAACACCACGGCGTCAGGGGGGAGCGGTGCCCCGAGCTGCAGCAGCCGCTCCTCGCGGCCACTGTGGCCGGCGAGATCCGCCGACACCAGCAGCGGGATATCCATCGTTTCGAGTATACCCGCCCAACCCATCCCACCGCTCGCCTCACGTTACTCCCAGCTTGCGGCACGCTGACGGTGCGGTGCGAAACCCGCGCGTAGCTTCCGGGGTCGTTCTGGCCAACACCGGGGCGTGCCCCTGCCCAACCGCTTACCGCGCTGGGTAGTAGCCGGCGAACGTGCGCGCCACGAGGCCTTCGCCCTTGACCTCGACGCTCACGGCTCGGAACTGGTCCCGGCTCTTGCTCGAAGGCGAGCGGTACGTGAGGAGGTACTGGCTGCGCAGTTGGGCGTCGATACGCGCGTAGACGGCTTCGAGATCGCCGCTTCTGGGTGCGAGGAAGAGCTCGCCTCCCGAGACTTCGGCCAGGTCACGCAGACGTTGGCGCAAGAGGAAATCCAACTTGGAGAGCTGAAAGCCGATCGGGAACACGGGTGTCCGGGCTGTCTTGACGTAACGCAAGGTCACTTCCCGCGCCGTCCGAGACGATGTGTCATCGCCGTCGGTCAGGACGACGAGCGCGGAGCGACCTCGTCGCCCACGGAACAGCTCGAGCCCGCGCACCACCGCATCGTTGAGCGCGGTACCGCCTTCCGGCACGAGCCGGGCAAGCACAGGTGCGATCGCGCTCTTGTCCGCGTTCCAACCGAGCTGTACCTGCGGCTCGAACGAGAACGTCATGACGAAGTACGAGTCCTGCGGGCGTAGAAGTCGGCTGGCGAACCCGGTGACCGCGTGCCGCACGGCAGCGAAAGACTCACGCATCGAGCCCGACGTGTCGACCAGGATCCCAAGGTTGAGCGGCAGGTCTACCGTGCTACCGAACGCCTCGATCGCCACCTCCTGTCCGTCCTCACGCACCGTGAAAGCGTCGCGATCGAGGTAACCGACCGGGACGCCCGCACGGTCGAAGACGTTGACGGGCAGCTCCACGACCTCCACCTGGAGCTCGGTCTGGAACCCCTGGAGGCCAACCACGCGCACCGCCTCGCCGCGCGTGCTATGAGGTCCCAGGACCTCGGCCGAGACCACCTTGGCGCTCGCAACCTCCGCGCTCGGCAGGCGGACCACGCACGGACAGGTGACCCAACGCGCCACCGCGCGATCGTCGAGCTTGAGGGTGATGCTCTCGGTCTGCTGGTCACTTCTCACCGCCACGGTGACCAGGGTCGTGCTTCCCTCCGGCGCGCCCACCATGAGCTCAACGGCAATCTGCTGCGGCGGGGCGTTGAGCACCAGTGCGTCCTCGCCGACCAACCGCCCATCGCGGGCGAATGCCTGGGCGGTGATCACGGTTCTGCGGGCGATCGCTCCGAGGTTGACCGAGACCGTCCATGGTCGCCGTTGCCGCTCGCCGAGCGGCTCGCCGTCGCAGGCAAACGCCACCCGCTCGGTCTGGGGTGGCGCCTCCACCTCGAGCTGCAGAGCGCCGATGCCCCCACTCCGGGGTGGCGGTAGGAAGCGAACCGCTCCCTCCGCCGCCGGGAGAGCCGCGAGCGCCACCGCCTCGACAGGCGCATCCGCACCTGGCTCGTAGGGCGTGTCGACACGCACGACATCGACCGTGGAGCTCCAGCTCCCGCTGGCGCCGCCCTCGAGTGCCTCCAGGAAAACTCGCACCTCACCCTCCCCGGCGGGCCACTCCCGCAACAGCAGGGCGGAGCCGTCAGCGGCCAGGGTGACGATCGAGGCCTGCGCATCCACGATCCTGCCTGTGCGAAGCAAGACCACTTTGACCTGGGCCCGCTCACCCACCCGTGCCCGGTCCTCGGGCGCAACTTGGACCGCCACGCCCACGATCATGGCCTGGGGACCCTTGCCAAGCGTTTGCACCTCAGCTCGGAGAGCCACCGGTTGTCCTACGGCGAAGAGCATGGCGCAGAGCAAGGTCGTCATGCGAGAACGATAACTCTTTTTCGTTGCGCTGGTTCGGGAAAACTGATCTGTAAAGATGAGTGCCTTACTATCAAATCACTCCCATGAACGATCAATACCCTTGACATCTTCACACTCAGGTTCTATATTGCCGATTGGAAGCCGCGCCACAGCGGCGGACGAAAGGAGAGAGCTAACCATGACTGGTATTATCCGTTGGGATCCGTTCCGTGAGATGGCCGGGCTGCAAGAGCGCATGAGCCGTTTGTTCGAGGAGGCATCGGGTCGTCGACGCGCATCCGATGACTTCATCACCGGCTCCTGGATACCGTCAGTGGACGTGCGCGAGACCAAGGACTCGCTCGAGATCTCGGTCGAGGTTCCCGGCATCGAGCCCAAGGATGTCGAGGTTTCGGTCGAGAATGGCATCCTTACCCTCAAGGGCAGCCGGTCGTTCGAGAAAGCCGCTGAGGGCGAGACCTACCACCGCGTCGAGCGGTCCTATGGCGCCTTCGAGCGGTCGTTCACCTTACCCACGAACATCGACTCCGAACGCGTGAGCGCGGTGTATCGCCATGGCGTCCTCAACCTTACCCTTCCCAAGCGCGAGGAGGCCAAGCCCCGGTCGATCAGCATCAAGATCGAGGACAAGTAGCTTCCTTCCTGGGCTCCAGTCAGGCGCCGGGTGGTCCCCGGCGCTTTTCTTTTTGCGCCGCTCGTGTACCCTCCCCCCGTGCCGCCTATCCGTCTCCTCCCCGATACCCTGATCAACCAAATCGCTGCCGGTGAGGTCGTCGAGCGCCCGGCATCGGTGGTCAAGGAGCTCGTAGAGAACGCCCTCGACGCTGGAGCTTTGCGCATCCACGTGCGCCTCGTTGGCGGTGGTCGCGACCTCATCGAGGTCGGCGACGACGGGTCCGGTATGGAGCCCGACGATGCCCTCCTCGCTATCGAGCGCCACGCCACCTCGAAGATCTCCGCTCCGGCCGACCTCGTGGCGCTGGGCACGCTCGGCTTCCGCGGCGAGGCGCTCCCGTCGATCGCGGCGGTTTCCCGCCTGACCCTCGAGACCGCGGTCGACGGCGGCGTCGGCACACGCATCCGCGTCGACTTCGGCCACACCGTGGGCGACGAGCCATGCGCCCGCCCGCGGGGCACGTGCGTGACCATTCGTGACCTGTTCGCCCAGCTCCCTGCCCGTCGCAAGTTCCTGCGCAGCCATGGCACGGAGCTCCGGCACTCGCTCCTGACGCTCTCCGCGCTCGCCTTTGCGCACCCCAACGTTGCCTTCCGTCTCGACCACGGCAGCCGCACTCTGCTCGACCTCCCCGCCACCCGCGACACAGCACGACGCCTACCCGACATCGTGGGTGTTGAGCGTGCTCGTTCCGCACAGCTCGTACGCCACCAGAGCGGTGACCTCTCGGTCGACGGCTTTCTCATCCCTTCGCGAAGCGCCCGTGACATCGTCGTCGCGATCAACGGCCGCATCGTGCGCGACCGCCTCCTGACCGGGGCCATCAACCGCACCTTGCGGGGGCCATCCGGCATCTTGGAAGCCGAGGCCTATCTCGAGCTCCGGATGCCACCAGAGCTCGTCGATGTCAACGTCCACCCCACCAAAGCCGAGGTCCGATTCGCCGATCCCGGCGCCGTCGTGGCGGCCCTCACGCAGGCCTTGGCCTCCCCGAAGCAGCGCCTGCATGCACCGGCTCCCGTACGGCGCATCGTCACGCTCGGAGCAAAGCCGGAAAGCCAGACCCGCCTCCCTTTCTCCTCGCCTCCACGTGCCTCTCGAACCACCCCTCAAGTTGCCGAAGGCGCTCCGCCGTGGTCGGGCGTGGCCTCGCCATCACCGGCCGCCTCGCTGGGTCGCTATCTCGGCCAGTACCGCGACACCTACCTGCTCGTCGAAGACGAGGATGGGCTGCTGATCATCGACCAGCACGTCGCCCATGAGCGGGTTCTCTACGAGGAGCTCCTGGCCCAGCCACAGGCGCTCGCGGTGCACCGCCTGCTGCTCCCAGAGGTCGTCGACCTCCCGCCCGAGCTGGCGGCGGTGGTTGAGGATTCCGTACCAGAGCTGGCCCGCCTCGGCCTCGACGTGGAAGCGATCTCGGGCGGCTCGCTGCGCGTGTTGGCGGTCCCAGCGAGCATCCCGGCCACCGCGGCTGGCCCCCTGGTCCAAGCGCTGCTCGTCGACCTCGCCGAGCCGGCGACCGCCGGGCAGCCGCTGCGCGAGCGCGCCGCCGCCTCGCTCGCCTGTCACGCGGCGATCAAGAAGAACCGCCCACTGCCACGTCCGGAGGCCGAGCACCTCCTGGCTCGCCTCGCCGGGCTCGCTGATCCGAACCGCTGTCCCCACGGTCGCCCGATCATGCTCCGTCTCCCCCTCCCCGAGATCGAGCGCCGCCTCGGACGGCGGTAGCCGCACCTACCCACGCGCGGAGTCGGCGGGAGCCGCTTCGTTGCGTTGGTTTTGACCGGCGCCCGCACGTCAGGCTTGGGGTGGCAGAGCTACCTTCGTTCGGCCGAACTCAGCGGCGCGAACGAAAGTCGGTCGGGACGCCGTAGCCTGCCTGTCGAGCCGGCCGCCGCGATCCTCGTCGACAACCGCGGCGGGCGATGGCGCCAGCAACCCTCTCAAGCTACCCACTCCTCTCGTGGTCGTATCGGTCGCGGGAGGATGGCATCCGGCCCGTGGACGGCTGGGAATACACCTCGCTGAGGAGGGTTGGCATACAACGTATAGTGAGATGCAGTCGCAACACAGGCCGGCGCATCTCGCCAAAGGAGAGATCGACATGGCACACCAGCTACCTCCCCTGCCCTACGGCTACGACGCTCTGGAGCCCTACATCGACGAGGCTACGATGCGTCTCCATCACGGCAAGCACCACCAGGCGTACCTCGACAACCTCAACAAGGCCGTGGCTGGCACGGCGTTGGAGAACCTCCCGATCGAGCAGCTCGTCACGGACCTCTCGGCCGTCCCCGAAGGCATTCGTACAGCCGTACGCAACCACGGTGGCGGGCACGCCAACCACACGCTGTTCTGGCAGGTCATGGCGCCCGGTGCCGGTGGCGCTCCCAGCGGTCCGATCGCCGAGGCGATCACCTCCACCTTTGGGAGCTTCGAGACCCTCAAGGAGAAGCTCACCGCCGCGGCCATGGGCCAGTTCGGCTCGGGCTGGGGCTGGCTCGTCGTCGGCAAGGACGGCGCTTTGGCCGTGACGAACACGCCGAACCAGGACACCCCGCTGTCCGCCGGCGCCACCCCGATCCTCGGCGTCGACGTCTGGGAGCACGCCTATTACCTGCGCTACCAGAACCGCCGCGCCGAGTACCTCCAGGCCTGGTGGAACGTCGTCAACTGGTCGAAGGTCAACGAGCTGCTGCGCGCTGCCCGCGGCTGAGGTGCTGCCGCCCCGATTGCCGCCTTGACGGGCCGGGGTTCGGCCCCTACCCTCCAGCTGTCGGAAGGGGGGACGGGTGGACGAAGGGATTCTCGACCGCGGGGAGCTGCTGAAGAGCATCGGCGAGGTCGCGGCGGTGTCGGTCGTGTACACCGCCCTCGGTCTCAGCCTCGGAGTGATGAGGGCGGCGCCACCGACACCGCTGCGGCTGGCGTTGGTGCTGCTGGTCAACCTCGTCGTCGTCATCGCGGCCTCGTGGTACGTGACCCACACCACCGGTAACAAGTGGATCGCGGCGTTCGGGACGGCGAGCGTCATGACCGCGACCCAGCTCCTGCTGCCCCGCCTCGAGCTCGCACTCGAAGCTCGCAGCGGCCTGCGCGGCATGGCCTTGATCGCGGTGCTCGGCGGGATCACCGCGCTGGTGGCGGCGTGTGGCCTCGTCCTCGCGTTCGGCCCGCCCGACGTCTACCCGGGAGGAGAGCCGGCGATCTGGCTGCCGTTCCATCCGCTCGCATACCTCTGGCGTCTCCCCGTCCTCGTCGTCGGCTACGCGGCGCTCCATGTCGTCGCCATCGAGGCAGCGCGTGCCATGGGGCCTTCCGGCCGCACGGACACGGACCTCGGCGACCTCGTCGTGGCACGCCTCGTGGCTGGGGCTGTCTGGGCGGGGGCGATCGCAGTGTGCACCCTGAGCCTTGAGGGGCGCCTCGCCGCCGTCGTCCGGGCACTGGTGGTCCTGGTCGTCATCGGCGGCCTCGGAGGACGGCTGATGCTCTACCTTCGCGCCTCGGTCGATATCTGGTTTCCCCGCACGCTGCTCCCGTCCGTGGCCGACTTCCTCGCCGTTCTCGCCGCCTCTTTCCTCCTCGTTCCTCCCCCCGAACCGTTTGACGACGAGGTAGAACCAGCCTAGCTCCGAGCTTCAGAAAAGACCGCTGAAGGGACCCTCCGGCGGTAGGGTGCAAAGCGCCTCGTACACCGAGGCGACCTGATCCTCGGGTATGTGAACTCCGAGAACCACGCCGCCGAGACGCGGCAGCACCCAGTCCACGACCCCCTGGCGGCGTTTCTTGTCCCGGTACACGAACGGGCGGACGTGCTCCCAACAGACATCGTCGATGCGTGGAAGCGGCGCCAGGCGCTCCAGCCGGCCCGCCCAGCTTTGGGCCTCTGCGGTCGACAACAAGCCGCGATCGCGGGCCAGTCTGAGCACCGCTAGCAGACCCCACGTCACTGCCTCGCCGTGCAGGAAGCGTCGGTAGTCGGTGGCGGCCTCGAGAGCATGGCCGAGCGTATGACCCAAGTTGAGCGCCTGGCGCGGCCCCCTCTCCCGCTCGTCGATGGCCACGACATCGGCCTTGACGCGCATGGCCCCAGCGATGAGCTCGCCTGCGCCATCGAGGTCGCCCTTCGAGACCGGCCCGAGCCAGCGTTCGACGAGGTGGTCGAGGGAGGACGGGGCGATGATCGCCGACTTGACGACCTCAGCAAGGCCAGCACGTCGCTCGCGCTCGGGCAGCGTGTCCAGGACCAGCGGGTCGACCAGCACCCCCAGCGGCGGCCAGTAACACCCCACGAGGTTCTTGCCGAGGTCGAGATTGATTCCGGTCTTGCCGCCGATGGCCGCGTCCACCATTCCCAGGAGCGTTGTCGGCACCGCCACCCACGGCAACCCGCGCAGCGTCACAGCGGCGGCGAACCCGCAAAGGTCGGTGACCACGCCCCCGCCGACACCGACGAGCACACTGTCCCGGTCGGCATCGTTGACGAGCAAGAACTGGACGATCTTCTCGACCGTGGGCCAGACCTTCTGATCCTCTCCTGCCGGAAGCTCCAAGATCGGGGCGCCGAGCCGGGTCGCCACGTCCCTGCCGCAAAGCCCGTGAACGTTGCTGTCGGTGACGACGAAACGCCGTCGGCCGGGGGCCACCTGGTCCACGTGGACAGCAATCTGCGCCAACAGCTTTTCAGCCACGAGGCCGACGGCCGGGCCGTCCGGATGGATGAGCTCGATCGTGTGCATCTAGACGCCGCCTACCGCCCCGAAGCGCCGCTCCACCTCGCGCCAGTTGACCAGGTGGCTGACCACCGCGTCGACGAACTCGGTGCGCCGGTTCTGGTACTTGAGGTAGTACGCGTGCTCCCAGACGTCGATGACCAGGATGGGGTGCCAGCCGGGCAGAAGCTGGTTCTGGTGCTTTTCGATCTGGAGGATGGCCAGCTCGCCTCCCGGCCCCTTGGCCAGGGCGCCCCAACCGGAGCCTTCGACGGCGTTGGTGGTGGCCCGGAGCTGCTTGTCGAAGACGGCGAACGAGCCGAACTGCTCACCGATCGCGTCGGCCAACACACCGTGCGGCTCCCCGCCGCCACCGGGCTTGAGGTTGGTCCAGAACAGGCTGTGCAGGAGGTGTCCGCCACCGGCAAACGCCACCTCGCGCGACCAGTGCTTGACCGACGCGAAGTCGGCTGCAGCCCGTGCCGCTGCGAGCTTCTCGATCGCCGTGTTGAAGCCGTTGACATAGGCCAGGTGGTGTTTACCGTGGTGGAGCTCGACGGTCTTGGCGTCATAAAACGGCTCCAGGGCGTCAACAGGGTACGGCAGCGGGGGCAACACAGCCTTCTGCATGGCGAGACTCCCTTCCTCACCGATTGTTGCACAGCGCCGAACGCGGCGGTGAGCAGCGAACGCTGACCGGAAGCCATACCACCGTTTTCGGCTCTCGACGCGGCGGACGGGTGGATCGGGGTATCCTCCCTCCGTGATCGATTCGCACGCCCACCTGACGATGTTCGATTCCCGCGAGCTGCCGGCGGTGTTGGAGCGCGCGACGGCTGCCGGGATCACCGATATCCTGGTGCCGGCAACCAGCCCCGAGGACCTCGGTGCAGTCGCCTCCCTGCGTATGGACAGCCCGATTCGCGTGCACAAGGCGCTCGGGATCCATCCTCACGAGGCGCGACACCTCGACGACGCGCTGAAGGCAAGGCTCGAGCGGCTCCTGGGGGGCAGCGACGTCGTCGCCGTCGGCGAGATCGGCCTCGACTACCACTACGACCTCTCGCCCCGCGAGGAGCAGCGGGCGGCGTTCCGCTGGCAGCTCGCCCTCGCGCGCGAGCGGGGGTTGCCGGTGGTGCTCCACCACCGCGAGGCGTGGGACGACTTCCTGTCGATTCTCGACGAGCACCCGGGGCTGCCCGGCGTCGCGCACTCGTTCACCGAGGGCACCGGCGGGGCGACCGCGATGATGGGGCGTGGCCTGCTGATAGGCATCTCCGGGATGGCAACCTTTCCGCGCGGCGACAACATTCGCGACGCCGCCCGCACGGCGCTGCCCGCCCGGCTTCTCGTCGAGACCGACGCGCCCTACCTGGCACCGGTCCCCCACCGCGGCAAGCGCAATGAACCCGCGTTCGTTCGCCTCGTCGCCGAAACCGTGGCCCAGGTCCGCGGCGTCGCGCTCGCCGACTTCGAGCGCGAGACCGACACCGCCTTCCGCTCCCTCTTCCTGCAAGGACAGTGATCGGCGATCAGTGGTCGGTGACCAGGGACTGCATTTGGTCCCCTGGCCTCGACCTCCGTTCACCGGTCACTGGCCGCACGGGCGGGGAGCCCCAGTGCCAGCCGGATGAACTCATCGCCGCGGAGCATGCCCAGCGAACCCGCAGCCGCCTGCACCTCGTCGTAGCCCTGCACCGCGTCAGGGGGAAGGCGCGGGTCCCAGATCGCCACCGGTACCGGATCGCTGGCGTGCGCGCCGGTCGATACCGGCGTCGGGTGGTCGGGCAGCACCGAGATCACCGCCTGGAGCCCGCGCGCGCGCACCCCGGCCAGGACATGGCGGACGAGCCGCTCGTCCAGCATCTCGAGGCAGCGGATCTTCAGCGCGAGGTCGCGGGCATGGCTCGCCTCGTCCGACGCCTCGACGTGCACGTACACGAAGTCGTGGTCGGCCAGCGCCTCGAGCGCCTGCTGCGCCTTCCCCTCGTAGTTGGTGTCCCACAGCCCGGTGGCGCCCGGCACCTCGATCACCGTCATGCCGGCGAGGCGCCCGAGCCCGCGCAGCAGGTCCACCGCCGAGATCACCGCCCCCTTGACGCCGAATCGCTCCTGCATCGTGGCCATCGTCGGACGGCGCCCGGGCGACCAGGTCCAAATGGCTCCAGCCACGTCCTTGCCCGCAGCACGCCGGCGGGCGTTGACCGGGTGCGAGGCGAGGATCGGCAGAGCGTCGGTGTACAGCTCCACGAGCCGCTCGGCGGTACGTTGCGCGGCCGGCGAGTCTGTCCTGGGGCTCGGCAGCAGCTCGCCGAGCTTCTCGCCGACGTGGTCGTGCGGCGGTGCGCAGACGACGGCGGGGTCGGCCCATCCGCCGCGCAACACCAGCAGGTGCCGGTACGACACGCCCGGGTGGAACGTCACCGGGAACCGTCCCCGACCGCCTCCCAGCTCGGTATCGAGGTCGCGTACGATCTCGGCCGCTTCATCGCTGTCGATGTGACCGGCGGAATGGTTCTTGATCCGGCCGCCCTCGATGGCGATCAGGTTGCAGCGCAGTGCCACGTCCTCCGGGCCGAGCTCGACGCCCATGGCAGCGGCCTCGAGCACGGCCCGGCCCTGCACCGCGCGTGGACCGTCGTAGCCGAGCACCGAAAGGTTGGCCACATCCGAGCCGAGTGGCCACCCCGGCTCGATGGTCTGGAACAGGCCGACTCGACCCCGACGCGCGACCTCATCCAAGTGTGGCTTCCGCGCCGCCTGCAGTGGCGTGCGCCCGTCGAGCTCCGGCAGCGGGCGATCCGACATCCCGTCGCCGAGGACAATGATCGCCTTCATGCGTACTCTTTCTGTAGCAGCGATTTGAAGTCCTCATACGAGTTGGCGATCGGGCGGTAGGACTCGGGCCTCGCGTCCAGCCCTTGGAGGCTCGGCGGCACCACCGGCTCGACACCGGTGAGCGCTCGCACCTCCTCGGGAAACTTGGCCGGGTGCGCCGTTTCCAGGCTCACGGCCGGCGTGTCCCGGTGTTCGGGGTGGCGCCCCCAGAAACGCTCGAGCCCAGCCCAGCCCACCGCTCCGTGCGGCTCCAGCAGCACCCGATGCACCTTCCATACTCGCTCGATCGTTGCCCGCGTCGCCTCGTCGTCGATCGAGACACCGAACAGGTCGCGGCGTAGGCCGCCGATGTCCGGTGCGCGGCGGACCGCGCCGGTCTCGTCCATCCACCCACCGTACAGGTCCACCAAGCGCGCCAGATTCGAGGGATGGCCGACGTTCATGGCGTTGGAGATACACTCCCGCGAAGGCTCGATCATCTGGTATCGGCCGGTCGACAGAAAACGCGGCACCTCGTCGTTGGCGTTGGTAGCGATGACCATGCGGGCGATCGGCAGCCCCGCGTGCCAGGCCAACATCCCACCCATCATGTTCCCGAAATTGCCCGATGGCACCGAGACCACGATCCGCTCGCCGCCGCCCACGTCGGTCAGGCGCGAGGCCGCCCACAGGTAGTACACCGACTGCGGCAGCAGTCGTCCGATGTTGATCGAGTTGGCGGAGGAGAGGTTGAGGTCGGCAAGCTCAGGATCGGCAAAGGCGCGCTTGACCAGCGCCTGGCAGTGATCGAACTTGCCATCGAGCGCCAACGTCGCCACGTTGCCGCCGAGCGTCGTCATCTGCTTGCGTTGGCGGTCGGAGACCTCGCGGATCGGAAACAGGATCAGCACCCGGATCCCCGGCACCCCGAGAAACGCCGAGGCCACGGCCGAACCGGTATCACCCGAGGTCGCAGTGAGGATCAGCAGCTCCCTCCCCTGCTCCCGCACCAACCGCCCGAGCGCTCGCCCCATGAAACGGGCCGCAAAGTCCTTGAACGACGCCGTGGGGCCCTGGTCGAGCCGCATGACGTGCGCTCGGCCGCTCACCCGCTCGAGCGGCACTTCGTAGGTGTAAGCGTCGGCGCAGATCTCGTCCAACACCTCGCGCGCAAACGTCCCCTCGACGTAGGGCCACAGCACCTCCGCCGCCAGCTCGGGGTACGCGAGATCGAACGCCCGCCGGAGCAGCCCGCTCCGGAGCACCGGCAGCGGTCGCGGCAGGTACAGCCCGCGATCGGGCGCCTGCCCCTGTAGCAGCGCCGCGGCGAGCCCGACCTCCGGCGCCATCCCGTTGGTGCTGTAGAACCTGATCACGGTCCGCCCCCAGCCCGCGGAAGATAGCACGGCCCAGCACCGGGCTTGGATCCGGGATCAGGCACCGAGGACCAGGCAGAGCTTCCGCTCTGCTTCGCCCGTGATGATCGGCTACTGCCCAGCGTGCGGCTTCAGAGCATCGAGGCCACGTAGGACGTCAGCTCTCCCAGCCTGTGCGTATAGCTCCCGAGCTCGTTGTCGTACCAACCGAAGACCTTCACGTGGGTCACCGGCACGCTGTACACCTTGTTCTCGGAGCCGCCCTCCGCCCCGAGGGCGCCAGAGGAGATCTCGATATCGACGAAACCGGTGCGGGTGTGCGTCTCCACGGCCTCGATCACGACCGCTGCGTTCTCGCCCTGCAGGTCGGCCGACACGTTCTGCTCCTCGCTGTACTCGAGCAGGCCCGCTGCCTCCCCCTGCGCGGCTTCGCGGTAGATCTGGTTGATCGAGTCCCTGTCGATCATCGGCCTACCGTCCTCCGTCATGTCGGTCTGGAAGGTAATGTTGAGGATGATCAGGCTCACGGTGCTGGTGGGCACCCTCACCGAGTCTGCCATGAAGCCGATCCTCGAGATCCCCGGCAGAACCTGTTCCAGCGCCTTCGCCGCCCCGGTCGAGGTGAGCACCACGTTGACGAGCCCGGAGCGCGTCTTCCGGAGGTCTTTCGCACCCGAGCCGGGTACGGCGTCGAGGACGGGCTGACTGGGCGTCAACGCGTGAACCGTGCTCATACCTGCCGTGATCATCCTGCGAGTGAGGTCCTTCTCCAGCAAGGGCTTCATCATGTGGGCCAGGGCGGTGGTCGTGCACGATCCGGACGAGATGACGGTGTGCCTGCCCGGCTCGAACAGATGGTGGTTGATGCCGTAGATCATCATGATGCTGTCGTCGGGATCGGGGGCGTTCTTCTTCTTGGTCTTGAACGGGGCGCTGATGATCACGGTCCTGGCTCCCGCGGCCAGGTGCCCCCTCAGGGATCCCCCGGACGCATCGGGCTCGGCGTGGTGATCGACGAACTTCCCGGTGCATTCGACCACCACCTCGACCTCGTGCTCCCGCCACGGAACCTCCCCGGGATTCCTGGCGCTGCGCAGCACGGTAACGTCCCGACCATGGATCCTCAGAAGCCCCCGGGACTCGTCGATCACGGCACAGTCCCTCCGCGCGCCGTGCCCGCCGAGCCATCGATGCAGCTTCCCGTACGTGCTGTCCTTCGTAAGGTACTGGGCCACCGATTCGAGCGATGTGCCGACTTCGCGACCCGTATTGACCACGAAGCGATCGAAGTCGCTACCGGCCAGATGGTGCCACAGCGTCAGCTTGCCGATCCTTCCGAGACCGTTGATCCCGAGCACTTTTTTCACGCTCATCGCCGACTCCTCCTGGACCTGCCCGGTTTTCTCACCTGACCGGGCTCCTGCGAACCGGCAACCGACCACCGAAGACATGGCCGGTTCTGCCATCTATGCTCAACCAGTCACCCGCTTGCAGATCGAGCCCAGCCAGCCGCGCCGTCTTTCTGGTCTCGTTGACCTCGAGATGGCGACAATCGACAACCGCGGTCTTCCCCAGGCGCTTCGCGGTCACGGCAGCGTGTGACGTGGAGCCACCCCTCGCCGTGAGTATCCCCTGGACTCGTATGATCATTGCAATGTCCTCCGGAACGGTGTCCGGCCTCAGGAGGACGATGCCACTGTCCGGATCCTCCGCGAGGAGGGTGTCGATGTGCTCGGGACAGACGGCAACCCTCCCCGCGTATGCGCCTCCGGAGACCCCGACTCCGATGGCCATGGGTTTGGCCGGCTGTTCCCCCTCCATGTCGAACACGGCCGTCTCGGAGGCGGGCTCGGATTCCATCGCCCTTTTCTGGAGTATGTAGAGGTCGTCCCTCGAGGGTGACTCGAAGGTGAACTCGATCTCCTGCGGGTCGTACTCCCGCACCGAGACCAGATCTCTCGCGACATCCAGCAACGCTTCGTAGATTTCCGGGAAGTCCTTCTCCAGCGAGCCATCAGAGCCGTTGTAGAGCGAACTCCCCTGCCTTTGAGCCTCCGACACCGGCAAGGGAAAGACGAGCCCTCCCACGAGGTCTTCACCCTGGCTGCAGACCGTGAAGTCGCCGAAAAGACGAACCCGGCGGCTATACGGCTCGTGCGGGTTCCTCGTGAACGTCACACCCGAGCCGGAGGTGCGCCCCCGGTTACCGAAAACCATCCGCTGTACGACAACTGCGGTGCCCCATTCGTCGGCGATCCCCAGGTAGTCCCTGTACAGCTTCGCCTGGGGCGAGTTCCACGACTCCAGAACCTTGTGGACGCAGGCGATGACCTGTTGGAAGGGTTCGTCCACGAACTCCACGCCCAGGTCCTCCGCGAGGGTTCGGTACGCGAGGGCGAGCTCACGCATCTGCTCCGGCTCGAAATCGAGCTTCAGATTGACGCTGTATCGCTTCTTGAAGCTTTTCATCAGGTCGTCGAAGCTGTCCCTGTCAACCCCGGCGCTCATCGCCCAGGTCTGGACGAACCTCCTGTAGCAGTCCCAGGCCGCCCATTCGAACCCTTCGCGTTTCGCGAAGCTGCCGGCGAGCTCCGGGGTCAGGCCCACGTTCACGAAGGTGGTCATGAACCCGGGCATCGAGATCGCCGATCCAGACCGGATCGAAAGAATCAGGGGTCTTTCCGGGTCACCGAGGCGCAGGCCGGTCATGTTCTCCATCTCGTCCAGGGCTGCGGCGATCCTGTCGATGGTATCCCTGTACATGGGTTCGTACGACATCGCTGGAAGAGCCGAGAACAGCTCGCCGGTGATGATGAAGCACTCGGGCACCCGGTGACCGTACGAAGCCAGGTTCTTCAGGCCCATTCCCTTGTATCCGAGAGTCATCTGGTCGTCTGTCTTGGGCTTCTTCTCGTGGAGGCTCGAGATCAGACCGTCGGGGTCGTAGTCCATCATCCTGGTCAGAGCATCGGCCGTGAGCTTGCCCTCCAGGTCCGACAGTTGCCTGTACTTGTTCCCAACGAAACGGTCCAGCGCCTGGATCCCCAGGGCTGACACGAGCACCTCCCGCAGCACGATCTCCGACACCGCATCCACCGAAAGCCCACTCGAGACGCACCGGCGGGGATCGTTCTCCAGCACGATCCTCAATATCTGGTCGGTGCTGAGGATGATGGCGCGGGACAGCTCGCTGACGCTGCGGGCCAGGAACTGAAAGATGTTCCTGTAGCGCTTGAAGGATATCCCGTGCCAGGCGAAGCTGGCCTCCAGGAGCCTGAGGTTCGATGACAGCGAGCGGGGATTGATACCGTCGAGCGAGAGCACCCGCTCGTAGCGCCGCAGATCCGCTGCGATCCGCTTCAGGTTCGAGCGGTTCACGAACGGATCGGGCGACTCTCCCGCGATGTCCTCGAGCAGGTGACCGAGGAGGGTTTCCAACCGAAAGACGAGCCCCAGGGCGTCGAACTTCGGCTCGGAGTAGCTGCCGAACATCGACGGGATACCGGCGGCGATGTGACGCTTGTGGTAGATGTTTTCGAAAGCCGTGGAGGGCTCGGGGTCGAGGATGACGTTCCTGAGCTGGTCCATCACGTCCAGTATTGCGTCGACCAACTCCCCCCTCGAGCGTGCCTCCTTGCGTTCCGACCACCCGGAAAGCGCGCTCGCGAACGCCTGCCTCGACTCGGCTGACAACGCCGTGTGACGGGCGACCTGCGCTTCCAGGCCGTCGGTGGAGAGGGTGTACTTCCTCTTGAGCAGCCTGTACAGGCCGAGCATCAGGGATACCCGCTTGGAATCCGTTCCAGCACCGCAGGATCCCGCACCCAGCCTAGCTTCCATCTCAGCCCGAGAAAGCAGGGACAGCTTTTCGAGCACGTCATTCAGACGCGCCTGGGAGACCGCCGGCTCGGCCAGGCGAGGATCGAGCCCCAGCAGGATCTTTCTCGGACCCGTCGCCCACTCGAGCTCGCGCTCGACCGACCCCAAGACGTTCGCGGAGACGAAGGGCTTGAGGTTCTCCGGATCCAGCGTCGCCCAGTAGCGAAGCACGGCCAGGCTGAAGTCGACGAGCCGGTTCGAGGATTCAGCGTGAATCTGCTTGCGGAGGAAGTGCATCAGCGAGTCGCGGCGCAAGCAGATCTCGTCGATTTGTGTCGAAACCGACCTCAGCTCTCCTTCGGCGCCGAGATCGTTGAAATACGTGGGGAAGGCGCGCATCAGTTGCTTGGCCACGAAGTATATGGGGCCGATATCCGAGTTCAAAAACCTCGTGATGTCCCTCTGGAAGAGATCCGTGTCGGAGATGAAGACGCCACCGAGCACCAAATGCACGTTCAGAGCGATTGCCAACCGCTCGTAGAGGGCGGGGTTCGACTCGATGATCCGCATCCAGCAGCGAATATTGGGTAGATGGAACGGATTGACCTCGGTCTCCCAGTCGTCCGTCGAGGCGCCCACGTCGGGGTGCTGGAACTCCCAGGAGAGGAGATCCTCGATCAAGTGGTCGGCAGCCTTGACGTTCGCGGCCTCGCCGATCGTCACGCCGATGGCCTCGTAGCACTGGAACCGGTTGAGCATGAACTCGCCGTGCTTCTGTCTGAAGAAACCGGTCAGCCTGCTCAGTATCCTCTCGATATCGACCTGCCGTGCCGGGCGGATGAGGTCTTTCACCACCAACAGCAGGCTGGCCAGGACCTCTCGCTGCCTGTACCCGAGCGTGTCGTCCTTGAGGAAGTAGAGAGAGACGATGAACCTATCTTCCTGGTCCGGAATCCTGGCGGCCGCTCTGATCGCCCTGTCGATGATCTCCGGGAAGGTCGGAAATCCGTCTCCGGCCAGGTCGCCCGCTGCGGCTCCCTGGGCGAGGGACTCCAGCTTGAGCATCTCCCGCTCCGACAAGAAGTCGAAGCCCGCGATGGTCTCCTCCCGCCGGCTCAGGTTCGGACCGCTTTCGCGGGCCCATTCGATGATCCCGAGGCGCTCTCTGATGGTGCGATACCCGGCCAGCAAAACGGCTCTGAACAGCTCCTGCGCCGGGCCCGCCAGCGCCGGGAACGCCGATGCTCTGGCGGACAGATCCTTGAGAATCGTGGCCCTCTCGAGAAAAGGCCTCTCGCCCATCTCGAGCAGCGTTCTGAGCTCGGCAACCACATCCAGCGCCGCCCCAGCGTAAACCTCGGCGAACCGGCTCTTGAGAGCACCGGTCACCCAGGTGAGGAGGTGCCGCAGCAGCGAGGAGAGCTGGTCGGCCGGAAGAGGTTCCCTCAAAAGGCCCGTCACGAGCTCGCAGAGGAGCCCGAAACAGGCTTCCCTGTCCTCGCTTCGCTCGTAATACGGCCAGTCGCCCAGAAGGATGGTTTGGAACCCTTCCGCGAGGGTCGAGGCGTTCCTGAACTCGTGGAAATACTCGGTGAGGGTCTCGGTGAGCCGGGTTCGCACCCCGTAGTACGCGGATACGGCCGTCACGAGCCTGGAGAAGCGCTCCGGTATCACGACTTCTCGCAGGGTTCCGTGGATATTGGCCCTGAGGGCGTCCGAGTCCGGTATCGTTTCTTTCACAGGTCGTTCCGGGGGGACGCGCGAGGCGTGTCCCGTCGAGTGAGCTCGAAGCTCGCCTGCCGCACCTACTGCCCGGGGTGAGGATAGCCTCGAGCCGGCCCGCAGGCAAGCATGGCGAGGGCTCCACACCGGTGGTCCGGCCCGTTCCGGGGAGCGAACCGGCGGGCCAGTACGCCCCAAGACCGCCGCCACCGGGTCGTTTCACGTCGGATGGTGCACGAAGGCCAGCTCGGCAGCCGCGTGTCACCTCCCCTGCCGCTTCCGCTGTTCCCAGCTCCCATCGAGGTCGCCGGGCCCGGCCCTCACCTCTTCCTGAGTCCAAGTGCAGCCAGCGGGGCCGTGACCTCCGCGATACCGAGCCCGGAAGCGAGCGCCAGGTACCCGAGACCGAAGACGGTGCACACGAGAAAGCCGGCGAGCAGCGGGGGGAGGGCGCCGAGCACCAGCTTCAGGCCCAACGCCGGGACGGCCGCGGCGAGCGCCGCGCCCCAGCAGCGCAACGCGAAGCCGAGCGGTAGGCCGACCCGGCCGAGGAGCTTTTCAGCAGCACGCCGAAGCAGTTGCTGCTCGACCCAGCCGGCAGTGCTGGCAGCGAGGGTAAGGCCGGCGAGGCCCAGCGACCGCGGCAGGCCGAACCAGCCCGGACCGTGGAACGCCAGCAGCCACCCGAGCCCGGCGCCCAGCGCCACCCGCACGAGCGCGAAACGCAGCGGGGTACGGGTGTCGTGCCGCGCCCAGAACACCGAGGCGTACAGCCGCCCGAGGGTGGCGGCCAGAAGACCGATGGCCGCGGCAGCGAGCACGATCCAGACATACCTGACGTCCTCGCGTCCGAACCTCCCGGTCTGGAAGACCAGCGCCGCGATGGTATCGCCCAAGGCGATGAACGCCACCACCGAGGGCACGACGAACGCCGCGACCCGGCGCAGGCCGGCAATCAGCCGCTCGCGGCCGAGCTGCTGCCCCTTTTCACTGGCGTCGATCTCGGCCGACATCTCCGGCAGCTCGGCGTTGGCGTTGGCCATGCCGAACACCGAGACCGGCAGGATGTACAGCGTCTGGACGTACGAAAGCGCCGCCACGGCGCCGGTCGGCAGGAAGCTGGCGATGACCTGGTCCACGTACGCCGCCACCTGGTTGACGCCGCGCGCCGTGACCGACGGCAGGAAGTTGCGCAGCACGGTGCGCACGTAAGCCGAACGCAGCCGCAGCCCGATCTGGAACCGCCCAGCAAAACGCAGGGCGCCGGGGAGCTGCACGGCGAGCTGGAGCATCGATCCCGCCACCGCGCCCCAGGCCAGCAATACCGCCAGGCGCTCCTGCGAGGAGCTCCGCCCGGCTCCCACGAGCACTGCGATCATGGCCGCGTTCCACAGCACCGGAGCCACATACGGCAGGAACATCTTGCGGTGAGAGTTGAGGATCCCCAGGCACCATGCGGCCAGAACCAACAGACCGATCCCCGGAAAGAGGATGCGCACGAGGCGGATCGCCAGCTCCCGCTTGGCCCCCTCGAACCCCGGTGCGATGAGGTCGATGAGCACCGGCGTGGCCAGCATCCCAGCCAGCACCAGCACGGCCATCGCCAGCGCCAGAAGCGTGCCCACCGCCCAAGCGACCCGGCGCGCCTCCTCCGCCTCGCCGTCGCGCTCCCACAGCCGCGTGTAAACCGGGATGAACGAAGCCGAGAGCGCCTGATCGCCGAACAGGTTCTGCAGCAGGTTCGGAATCTTGAGCGCCGCCTTGAAGGCATCGGCGGCGTCGGAGTTGCCGAAGTAGTGGGCGAACACCCGCTCGCGCACGAACCCCACGAGCCGCGACAGCATGATTCCGGCGCCAATGAGCGCTGCGTTACGCCCCGAACGCCGCCGCTGTGGCTGCTCCGCGCTCACGTTTGCAGCCTACTCCCGATGCCAGACCGTGCCGTGCGAGGTGTCCTCGAGCACGATCCCACGCTCCGCCAGCTCCTTGCGGATGGCGTCGGCGCGGGCCCAGTCGCGCTCCTGGCGGGCGGCGGTGCGTGCGGCGATCAAGGCCTCGATCTCGGAGACGTCGTCGGTTGCGTGCTTTTCGGCCGGGAGGATGTCGAGCGTGCGGCGGACGAGAGCAAACGCCTCCTGCAGACGGTCGCGAACGACCTGGCTGATCCCGGAGCCGTCGAGCGCTTGGTTCACCTTGGTCAGCAGGACGTGGAACGCCGCCAGGGCGCGAGCCGTATTGAGGTCGTCGGCGAGGCCGTCCAGCAGCTCACCCTCGAAGGCATCGACGGCGCTGGCTGGCAGCGCTCCGTCGCCCACCGAGGCCGGGGAGTGGGCCAGACGGCGCAAGGTGTTGTCGATGCGCTTGATCACCGACTCGGCGCCCGCCAGGCCGTCGAAGGTGAAGTTGAGCTTCTGGCGGTACGGCACCGAGATGAGCAGGTAGCGGATCGCCACCGGGTCGTGGCCGCGCTCGAGCAGATCGCGCAGGGTGAAGAAGTTGCCTTTCGATTTGGCCATCTTCTCGCCCTCGACCACGAGGTGCTCGGCGTGCAGCCAGGTGTGGACGAACGGTTTGCCAGTGGCGCCTTCCGACTGGGCAATCTCGTTTTCATGGTGCGGGAAGATGTTGTCGACCGCGCCGGTGTGGATGTCGAACGACTCGCCGAGCAGCGCCGTGCCCATGGCCGAGCACTCGAGGTGCCAGCCGGGACGACCCGGGCCGAGCTCCGTCTCCCATACGGGCTCACCTTCTTTGGGCGCCTTCCAGAGCACGAAATCGCGCACGTCCTCCTTCTCGTACTCGTCGGCGTCCACCCGCGCTCCGGGCTTGACCTCGTCGAGCAGCACTCCGGAGAGACGGCCGTAGTGCGGAAACGTCGAGATCCGGAAGTAGGTCGAGCCGTCGAGCAGGTAGGTGTGGCCGTTGGCGGTAAGGCGCTGTACCAGCGCCACCATCTCCGGGATGTAGTCGGTAGCGCGCGGGTAGTGCTCGGCGCGCTGCACGCGCAGGGTATCGATATCAGCGAAGAACGTCCCGATGTAGCGATCGGTGAACTCGCGCAACGACAGCCCCTCGGCGGCGGCGCCCTTGATCGTCTTGTCGTCGATGTCGGTGAGGTTCATGACCTGGGTCACTCGGTAGCCGAGCTCGGCGAGCGTGCGGCGCAGCACGTCCTCGAACAGAAAAGTGCGCAAGTTGCCGATGTGCACGACGTTGTAGACCGTGGGGCCGCAGGTGTACATGCGCACGTGATCGGGCTCGAGCGACTGGAAGACCTCCTGCTTGCGGTGCAAGGTGTTGTAGAACCGGATCTGGCGGCGCATGACGCTCTCCTCGGGCATGGATTGTACTAACATCCGAGCCTACCGAGCCGGCGTGACCCTTTGCCTGCCCCGTCGGCCAGAGATGGAGGCACCATGGCCCGCCGCCTCGTCGTTCCCACCCTCCTCGTCATGGCAGTCGTCGCGACCGTCGCCGGTGCTGCGGCACCGACCCTCTTCCGCACCCCGGCGGTCAATCGCACCCATGTGGTGTTCGCCTACGCCGGCGATCTTTGGTCGGTGCCGCGCGAGGGCGGCGACGCGGTACGCCTCACCTCGGGGGTCGGTATCGAAAGCGATCCCGTCTTCTCGCCGGACGGCTCCCAGCTCGCCTTCGCCGGGCAGTACGACGGCAACACCGACGTCTACGTCATGCCGGCGGCCGGCGGCGAGCCCAGGCGGCTCACCTACCACCCCGACGCCGACACGCCGGTGAGCTGGACCAACGACGGCAAGGCGGTGCTGTTCGCGTCGGCCCGCGCCAGCCACGCGCGGTTCCCGCGCCTGTTCACGATCGGACTCGCCGGGGGCCTTCCGGAACCCCTGCCGCTGCCGATGGGAGAGCGCGGATCGTACTCGCCCGACGGCCAGAGCCTCGCGTACGAGCCTCTGGCGCAGTGGCAGCCGGCATGGAAGCGGTACCGCGGCGGCCAGACCGACGCCATCTGGCTCGCCAGGCTGTCCGACTCGTCCGTGGAGGAGATTCCGCGCCCCAACTCCAACGACCGCTACCCGATGTGGATCGGTGACCGGGTCTTCTTCGTCTCCGACCGCGACGGCGCGGCGACGCTCTACGCTTTCGATACCACGACGCGCAAGATCTCGCGCGTGCTCGACAACAGCGGCCTCGACGTGCGCTCGGCCTCGTCGTGGCGGGGCGACGGCGCGGAGCGGGCGGTGATCGCCTACGAGCAGTTCGGGACGCTGCACCTGTACGACGTCGCCTCGGGGCGCACCCGGCCGGTCGCGGTGCGCGTCACCGCCGACCTCGTGACCGTGCGGCCGCGCTTCGAGAAGGTCGGCGACCAGATCGCCAACGCGGCGGTGTCGCCCAACGGCGTCCGCGCGGTCTTCGAGGCACGCGGCGAGATCCTGATCGTGCCCGCCGACAAGGGCGACACGCGCAATCTCACCGCCACGCCGGGCGTGATGGAGCGCGACCCAGCGTGGTCGCCCGACGGCACGAGGATCGCCTACTTCTCCGACGCTTCCGGCGAGTACGCCCTCCACATCCGCGACCAGAAGGGCGAGCAGCCCGCGCAAGTCGTCACCCTCCCCGCTGGCTTCTACTACTCGCCCGTGTGGTCGCCCGACAGCACCCAGATCGCCTTCTCCGACAACGCCATGCGCCTGTGGCTGGCGGCTGTCGGCAAAGGTGAGCCGAAGCAGGTCGACACCAACCCGTTCGGCCTGCGGGACGACGTGCTGCAACCCGCCTGGTCGCCCGACAGCAAGTGGCTCGCTTACTCGAAGCAGCTCGACAACCGGCTGCGCGCCGTCTTCCTCTACTCGCTGGAAAAGGGCGAGACCCACCAGGTCACGGATGGTATGGCGGACGCCCGCTACCCGGTATTCGATCGCGGCGGCAAGCTGCTGTTCTTTGCCGCCAGCACCAACCTCGGTCCGTCGTTCTCGTTCGCCGAGCTGTCCGGGTACGGGCACCTCTCCTCCCGCAGCGTCTACGCCCTGGTGCTGGCCAAGGACACCCCATCCCCGCTGGCCCCGGAGAGCGACGAGGAGAAGGGGCCCGAGAAGAAGGCGGAGGAGGCCGACAAGGCGAAGGGCACGCCCGAGAAGGGCACCAAGGCGAAGCCGGATGAGAAAAAGGGCGGGGGCATGAAGGCCGAGAGCCCCGAGCCGGTCAAGGTGGACCTCGAGGACCTGGTGCAGCGCTCGGTCGCCTTGCCGATCCCCTCCCGCGACTACGTGGGGCTCGACGTCGGCAAGGCCGGCAAGCTGTACGTGATCGAGCGTCCCGTCACGGGTCTGGGCGAGGAGCCCGGGCCGCCCTCGCTCGTGGTTCACCGCTACGACCTCGACAAGCGCAAGCTCGGGGAGGCCATCTCCGGCGTGCGCGCGTTCGTGGTCGCCGCCAGCGGCGAGAAGGCGCTGTACCGCAAGGGCGACGACTGGTTCATCAAGAGCCTCGACGCCCTCACGGGAGGCGAAGGGGGACCCCTGGCGACGGCGGCGATGCAGGTGCGCGTCGATCCGCCCGCCGAGTGGCGGCAGATGTTCGACGAGGTCTGGCGCGGCGAGCGCGACTTCTTCTACGACGCGAACCTGCACGGCCTCGACCTCGAGAAGGCCAAGGCCACCTACCGCCCCTACCTCGCGGCGGTCGCCCACCGCAGCGACCTCACGTACCTGTTCACCGAGATGCTCAACCAGCTCACGGTGGGACACATGTACATCGGCGGCGGCGACATGCCCAAGGCTGGCACGGTCCCGGGCGGCCTGCTGGGCTGTGACTTCTCGATCGAGAACGGCCGCTACCGCTTCGCCACGGTGCTCGCGGGCGAGAGCTGGAACCCCGACCTGCGGGCCCCGCTCGTCCAGCCGGGCGCCGGAGTCGAGGCCGGCGAGTACCTGCTGGCCGTCGGCTCCCGCGACCTCACCTCGGCGGACAACGTCTACGCCCGCTTCGAGAACACGGCCGACAGGCAAGTCGCGCTGCGGGTCGGGCCCAACCCGGACGGTTCCGGCGCCCGGGACGTCACCGTCGTCCCCGTACGCTCCGAGGCCTCGCTGCGCAACCTCTCGTGGATCGAGGGCAATCGCCGCAAGGTCGAGGCGCTGTCGGCCGGACGTCTCGCCTACATCTACGTTCCCGACACCTCGGGCCGCGGCTTCGCCTCCTTCAACCGCTATTTCTTCGCCCAGACCGAAAAGCAGGGCGCGGTGGTGGACGAGCGGTTCAACGGCGGCGGCCTCCTGGCCGACTACATCGTCGACTACCTGCGCCGACCCTTGCTCTCGTACATGCATTTCCGTCACGGCCGCGACGTGCCCACGCCGATGGGCGGGATCTGGGGCCCCAAGGCCATGCTCATCAACGAGCTGGCGGGCTCGGGCGGTGACGCGCTGCCGTGGTACTTCCACAAGCTGGGGATCGGGCCGTTGGTCGGCAAGCGCACCTGGGGCGGGCTCATCGCCGCCTTCACGGCACCGCAGCTCATGGACGGGGGCTACGTCACGGCGCCCGACGCAGCGGTCTACGGGCTGGCGGGCCAGTGGGAGGTGGAGAACGTCGGCGTCGGCCCGGACATCGAGGTGAGCCTCGACCCCAAGGCGTGGCGCCAGGGGCACGATGCGCAGCTCGAGCGCGCCGTCGAGTGGCTCCTCGCCGAGATCGCCAAAAACCCGCAGCGACCGCCGAAGCGTCCCGACTTCCCGCGCTATCACTGAGCCGGGCGGGCGGCCCCCCTACTCCGGCGGCAGCCCCGAGACGATACGCATCGTGTCGCGGGCGATGAGCAGCTCCTCGTTGGTGGGGATGACCCAGATCTTGCCCGGGCTGTCATCGGCTGAGACCTCGGCCTCGATGGCGCGGGCGGCCGCGTTGCGCTCGTGGTCGAGGCGGAGACCCATGGTCTCGAGCCCCGCCACCGAGCGGGCGCGGATCGGGATGGCGTTCTCGCCGATGCCACCGGTGAAGACCACGGCGTCGATGCCTTCGAGCACCCCGACGTAAGCAGCGATGTACTTCTTGAGCCGGTAGCAGAATACCTCGACCGCCACACGTGCCCGCTCGTGGCCTTCCGACTCGGCCTGGAGCAGCGCTCGCATATCGTTGGAGACACCCGAAATCCCGAGCAACCCGCTGTGCTTGTTGAGGAGCGCGTTGGCCTCCGAGATCCCCAGCTCCTCCACCGTCATGACGTGGAGCACGATACCGGCGTCGATGTCGCCGGCACGCGTGCCCATGAGCAACCCCTCGAGCGGGGTGAGCCCCATGCTGGTGTCCACGGAATGACCGCCCCGAATCGCGGTGATCGAGCAGCCGTTGCCGAGGTGGCAGGTGATCACACGCAGCGTCGGGTCGCCGACGCGGCCGAGGATCTCCGCCATGCGGCGCGACACGAAGCGGTGCGAGGTACCGTGAAACCCATATCGGCGCACGCCATGCCGCTGGTAGAGGACGTACGGCAGACCGTACAGGTATGCCTCGGCAGGCATCGTCTGGTGGAACGAGGTGTCGAACACTGCCACGTGCAGCACCTGCAAAAGCTCGCGTGCCGCCCGGTAACCCTTGATATTGGGAGGGTTATGCAATGGCGCCAGATCGATGCAGTCCTCGATCCCGCCGAGCACGTCGTCGTCGATGAGCACCGAGGTCTTGAACCGCTCCCCGCCGTGCACCATGCGGTGACCGACGGCATCGATCTCCCGCCGGTCGCGCAACACGCCCACGTCCTCGCGGGTGAGCAGGCCGAGGATGCGCTCGACCGCGATCTTGTGCTCGAGAATCTCCCCGGTCTCCTTGAGAGGCTTCTGGCCCTCGGCTTCGTAGCGCAGGATGGCAAGCCCCCCGATGTTCTCGACGATGCCTTTGGCGAGGGCTCGGTCGCGCCCGGCGACCGCCGAGGCCTCATCGGTCTCGACGAGCTGGAACTTCACCGACGAGCTACCGCAGTTGAGGACCAGGACCTTCATCTCATTCCCTCCCCTCGCTGCTCACCGGCTTCGGATGCCCGGCTGCGTCGTACTCGAAAAAGCCGCGCCCGGACTTCTGGCCCAGGTGTCCGGCTCGAATCATCTTGCGCAGCAACGGGCAGGGTCGGTACTTGACGTCGCCGAGCTCGTCGAACAGGTACTGCATCCAGCGCATCACCTCGTCGAGCCCAATCCGGTCGGCGAGCTGCAGCGGGCCCACCGGCAGCCCGTAGCCGAGACGCATCGAGGTGTCGACGGCCTCCGCCGAGGCCACGCCCTCCATCACGACATGCATTGCCTCGTTGAGGAACGGCAGGATGACCCGCGTGGTCACGTAGCCGGGGTACTCGAACACCTCGATGCCGGTCTTGCCCAGCACGCGCACGAACTCCAGCGCCCGACGGTAGGTGTCGTCGTTGGTCTTGAGCCCGCGCACGACCTCCACCAGCGGCACCTTGGGCACCGGCTGCAGGAAGTGCAGACCGATGACGCGCTCGGGGCGCGTGGTGCGGGCCGCGATCTCGGTCACCGACAGCGTCGACGTGTTGCTGGCGAGGATGTCGTCGGGTGCCCCGAGACGGTCGAGCTGCTGGAAGAGCGAGGACTTGAGCTCGAGGTCCTCGGAAACCGCCTCGATGACGAGGTTGGTCGGCTCGAGCGCGCTCAGGCCTTCGGCGAGCCCGACTCGGGCCATGATCGCCCGCTTCTCCGACTCCGTCCGGCGCCACTTGGCGATGTCGCGGTCGAGCGCCTCGGCGATCCCGGCCAGCGCCTCCTGGCCGAGTTCGGGCGTCTTCTCCACGAGCAGGACGTCGAGACCCGCGCTGGCGCAGGCGACGGCGATCCCCTGCCCCATCGTTCCCCCGCCGACGATTCCCACGCTACGGATGGCCATGTTCCGACTCCCTCCACGGGCTGACCGACCGGACGGTCGGTGCCGGCGCAAGGATACAACGCCTTACGCTCCACTCCACCGTCCGGTCGGCGCGGACCCTCCCGTGACCGCCTGCCCATCGTTTCTGGTCGCGTTGGCGCCGTGCGAGAATGCCATTCGGGACGCCCGACGCACCGAGAAGGAAGGGCACGAAACCCATGCCAGAGCTGGTCGCAGTCCTGGTTGTCGCGCTGCTCGTGCTGATCGTGGCGCTGATCGCGCTGATCGTGGCGCTCGAGACCAGGAGCCGGCTGCGTTGGCTCGAGCAGCGGCTCGAAGCTTTGGAGGGCGCACCGGTACGGCAGCCTGCGGCGGCCCGGACCGCGGCTCCAATCCCGCCACCCGTACCGGTACAACCTGCCACCACCGCCCCACCCGCTTCCGTCGAGGTGGGTCAGCCACCCCAGCCGTTACCGCCGATGCCGGCGCCACTACCCCCTGCCGGGGAGGCGGTGGCGCCCACCGCTGTTCGTCCAGCAGCGGCGCCCGAGGCCGCCACCCCCGTGAAGCCAGCGCAGGCTTCGCCGTCGCTCGAGGAGCGTATCGGCATCACCTGGTTCACCCGCATCGGCGCGGCCGTGCTCGTGCTGGGGGCGGCGTACTTCTTCAAGTACGCGGTGGACAACCAATGGATCGGCCCGTGGGGGCGGGTCGCCCTCGGCGCGCTGGCTGGCGTGGCGGTACTGCTGGGCGCCGAGTGGATGCGGCCGAAGGCCAGGCCGGCGTACGTGCAGGGCCTGCTCGGCGTCGGCCTGGCGCTTCTTTACGTCTCCGGGTACGCGGCCTACGGCTTCTACGGCCTCCTTCCGCTTTCGGCCGCGTTCGCTGCCCTCGTGGTCGTGGCGGCGCTGGCCGCCGGGTTGTCGATCCGCCACCGCTCCCAGCTCGTCCTCGTGCTGGCGCTGGCGGCGGCGCTCGCCAACCCGTTGCTGCTCTCGACCGGCCAGGAACGGCCGCTCGGCTTCTTCAGCTACCTCCTGGCGGTGACCTCCGCGGTGCTCGTCGTTGCGGTGCGGCAGCGCTTCCCGATCGCGACGTGGCTCGCGGTCGCCGGCACGGGCGCTCTGGCCATCATCTGGTTCGGCGAGCACTTCCGCATCGACCCGCCAGCCACCGACCCCCTCGACGGGAGGCCGGTACCCGACACGGCCGGGGCCTACTTCCCGCTCGCCGCTCGGATCGTCCCGCTGACCTTCGCCGCCGCGTTCGCCGCGCAGTGGGTGGTGACCGCGCTTGGCGCGCGGCGGCGCGCGTGGACCGCGCCCCAGCCCGTGCTGCTGCTCGTGGTGGGGCTGCTGCTGGCTCATGTCGGAAGCGGCGCCCTGCTGCCGGACCGCCCGGAGCTGCTCGCCATCGCGATGGCCGTCTGTGCTCTGGCCGCCGTGCTGCTCTTGCGCAGCGAGCAGGAAACACCGCTCGTGATGCTGCCGCTGATGCTGTCGTTCGTGATCCTGGCGGCCCGCGCCGATCTCGCCCGCTCCCAGCCCGCGCTCACGCTCGTGCCGGCGGCGATCTGGCTCGGGGTGTACGCCACCGCGATGGTCCGAAGGGCGCAGGCGGTGGCCGAGAAGCGGCCCACCGCCCCGTTCGCTGCGGCGCTCACGCTCACCCTGCTCGCCGCCGTGACGGTGGCGGCGCTGGTGCTGCTCCCGGGGCACCCCCAGACCCTGGTGGCGCTTTTGTGCCTGCTCGCCGCCGGCGCCGCGCTGCTCGGCCAGTGGACGGGGAGGCCACTTGTCTTGGGCGTCGGGGCTGCTGCCACCTTCGTGGCACTGCTGGCCGCCAACCCGGAAGGGGCTTCGATGGCGCCCGGCTTCCTGCTCCTGGCCGCGGTCTGGGGCGCGGTGTACCTGCTGGGCGGCGCGCACGCACTGCTGGTTCGCGGTCTGCCGGCGGATCCGGCCACGGTCCTGGTGACGGTCGGTGGACCGCTCGGGTTCGTGGCGGTCCTGCTCGCGGGAACGGCACGCGGCGACAGCGGCGAGCGGGCGCTCGCGGCGGCGGGCGCCGGCCTCGCCGTGTTCGTGCTCGGCACCCTCGTGCTCCGGCGCCGGGCTGACGCCCGGCCGGCGGCCACGGCGTTCCTCGGCTGCGGCGTGGGCTTGGTGGCGCTGGCGGTGGGGCTCGCGCTGTCGGGCGTGACGATCACGCTGGTGTGGGCACTCATGGGCGTCGCGGTCGTCTTCCTGGCGGTCCGAAACGGTGACGGGCGCTGGCTCGCCGGCGGCCTGGCGCTGCTCGCGATAGCTGTGCTCCGGATGCTGGTGGTCGACGTCGTCGAGCCGGCTCGGATGCTGGGTCTGTTCATCGGCACCCAGGGGGCGAAAGGAGCGCTGCAGCCCACCTTTCTGCTCAACCCTCGCGCCCTGGCGCTGGCCGGGGTGGCGGCGGCGCTGCTGGCGAGCGCCTGGCTGCTGAGCCGGGCGCATCGCACGCCGGCATGGGCGTCGCTCGCAGTGCTCGGGTATGCGCTGCTCCTGGCGCTCGTGATCTCCGAGGTGCGCCTGCTGGTCACCGCGCTGCCCGCCTTCCCAGGGCCCGGGCTCGCCCCCCAGGAGTTCGAGGCGTTCATGGCGCGGGTCGAGGCGGCCGCTGCGGCACAGGCTCCCTGGCGCGCCGTGTCGGTGACGCTGGCGCTCGGGGGGTTCGGCTCGCTCCTGCTCGCCGCCGGATTCGCCTCGCGCAACGCCGTGCACCGCTGGCTCGGCCTGGTCGTGCTGGCGTTCACGGTGGGCAAGCTCGGGCTGTGGGACGTCTGGGACCTACCGCGCATCTACCAAGTGCTGGTGCTCGTAGCGGTTGGGGCGTTGCTGCTCGGGGCGGGCTTCCTCTACGCCCGCTTCGGCAACCGCATGCTCGGCCTGCTGCGCAACGGGGCAGCGGGGCTGCTCGTGGTGACAGCAGCGGTCTCGATCGAGGCGGCGGAGCCGGCCCGCTACCGCCTCGCGGCCCGGCTCGACGTGCCTGCCGCCGGCGCGGCGCGCCTCGAGGTATCACCGGAGCTCTACCGCGCGGCTGCCAGCCGGCCCCGCCTCGCTGACCTGCGGATCCTCTCCGGTGACGGCCGCGAGGTGCCGTGGTTCCTACGCGACGTGGCCCCGCGCGAGGTCGCGGCCGAGCTCCCAGCCGAGATGGTCGACCCGGTGACGCTCGGCGACGGCTCTGCGCGTGCCACCTTCGATCTCGGGCCGGGTGGCGCCCGCCACTCCGAGCTCGATCTCGACCTTGCCGGTGACACCTTCCTGCGGCTGGCGACCGTCGAGGTCGGCGAGGACGGTAGGAGCTGGGGCACGATCGGCCAGGGCCACGTATACGCCGTTTCCACGCCCGCAGGCAGTGCGCGCTCGACCACGCTCCGCTACGCGGTCTCCGCCGCCCGTTTCGTGCGGGTCACGGTCGCGGGCGCGGCCGGGCAGGAGCCGGTCGGGGTTCGGGGCGGGCGTGTGCGCCACCGCCCACCCGCCGCCATGGAGCCGTGCGGCGAGCTCGAGCTGTCGATCGTCAGCCGCGAGCCGGACCGCGTCAGGCGCCACACCCTGGTGGTCGCCGACGCCGGCAGCTCGGGCGTGCCGCTTCGTGCCCTCACCCTCGAGGTGATCGAGCCGCGCTTCGAGCGCCAGGTTCACCTCGAGACCGCCAGCCGGGCCGGGCTGTGGAGCCCGGCTGGCTGCGGTCTCCTCTTCCGGGCTGGGGACGAGAGCCAGCTCCGCCTCCCGCTCGCTACCGACAAGCGCTTCGTGCGCATGGCGATCCGCGACGGCGACGACGCCCCGCTCACGGTCCGGGCGGTGCGCGGCGAGTACCGGCGCCAGGAAGTGGTGCTGGAGACACCGTCGGCGGGGCCGCTCGAGGTGCTGGTGGGCCGGGAGGACGACCGCGCACCGGAGTACGACCTGGCAGCGTTCGCGGCGCGCGTGCACGAGCTCGCATTAGCGCCCGCGACGTTGGGGCCTCTTGCCTCCAACCCGCGTTTTGCGCCAGCCACCGACTCGTCTCCAAGGCCGTGGACCGAGCGCCACCGCGTCGTCCTCGGCGTGCTCTTGGGCTTGCTGGCGCTCGCCCTGGCATGGTGGGCCTACACCCTCGTGCGGGCCAGCGCTTAAGGTCGTGTGTCCCAGCTGAGCTCCGCCGCAGGTCCTGATCATGGCACGTTAACCGGCGCGCGACGGAGAGCCGCCTCCGCCCATCACCGGCGCCCGCTGGGGGGTGCGGCACGCTCCTGAAGGTCGGTCGGCGGGTTCGAGCGGACGCCTCCGGGCTCGCCAGCTACGCCTCCGACTCGGACACCGGCTCCGCCTCGGGCTCCTCTGGTGCGATACACTCGGTGCGCTCGGCGAGCCCCGGAGGCCGCAGATGGACGATCCCCAACCACCAGTCGACACTCCCTCGGCGCTCGCCGAACCCGCGCACTCCCTCGACCGCACGCGGCAGACGATCGGGTTGGTGCTCGGGCCGCTCGTGACGGTAGCGCTGTTGGCGTTTCCGGTCGGCGGGGTCACACCCGAAGCCGCGCGTCTGGCCGCCGTCGTCGCCTGGGTCGTCATTTGGTGGATCACCGAGGCTGTGCCGCTGCCACTGACCGCCTTGCTCGGCCCGGCGCTCGCCGTCGCTCTTGGGGCGGTCCGGGTCAAAGACGCGTTCTCACCTTTCGGCGACCCCGTGATCTTCCTCTTCCTCGGCGGCTTCCTGATCGCCCTGGGGATGACCGTGCACGGCCTCGACCGGCGCATCGCCCTCAGCATTCTCGCCAACCGCTGGGTGGCTGGGCGCCCTCCCCGGGTGCTCGCCGGCTTCGCGCTGCTCGCGGCCGGCCTGTCGATGTGGCTGTCCAACACCGCCACCACGGCGATGCTCTACCCCATTGCCATGGGGGTGCTCGCTGCCAGCCCGGCGCTCGCCCGGCCGACGAGAGGCCAGCGCACCTTCGCGACCGGAGTGCTGCTGGTCTGCGCGTACGGCTCCTCGATCGGCGGGATCGGCACCTTGGTGGGGACTCCCCCGAACATCATCGCCGTGGGGCAGCTCGACACGCTGGCCGGGGTGCGGATCGGCTTCCTGCCCTGGATGAGGTACGGGGTGCCGGTGATGCTGGCGATGCTCGTCTTCGCACTCCTTTACATCCGCCTCGCCTTCCCCGCTCCGCCCGGCTCCGTGCTCGATCTGGGAGCGGTGCGCTCGCAGCGCCAGGCGCTCGGCCCACTCACGCGCGGGGAACGCAACGTTGCGGTGGCGTTCGGAGTTGCCGTGGCCGGCTGGATCGGCCCGGGGCTGCTCACCGCTGCGCTCGGAGGTTCGCACCCGCTCGCCACGGCCCTGGCTTCGGCCCTGTCGGAGAGCGTGGTGGCAATACTCGCCGCGGCGCTTTTATTCGTGCTCCCGATCGATTGGCAGGCCAGACGGTTCACGCTCACCTGGACGCAGGCCTCGGACATCGACTGGGGGACGCTGCTGCTGTTCGGCGGGGGGCTATCGCTCGGCGCCGCGATGTTCAAGACCGGCCTCGCCGCCGCTTTGGGCCACGGCCTCACGCGAGTGTCGGGGGCTCGCTCGGAAGTTGCACTCCTCGTGCTCTTCACCGCGATCGCCGTCTACCTGACGGAGGTCACGTCGAACACGGCCACCGCGACCATGCTGGTGCCGTTGGCGATCGCCTCCGCCCAGGCGAGTGGCGTGGACCCCACGCTCCCGGCGGTCGGGTGCGCCTTGGGGTGCAGCATGGCGTTCATGCTGCCGGTTGCCACCCCGCCCAACGCCATCGTCTACGGCTCGGGCAGGGTGCCGATCACCGACATGGCCCGCAGCGGGTTCTGGTTGAACCTGGCGGCGTGCGTGCTGATCCCCGCGACGCTGCTGCTCGCGCGCTGGGTGCTCGGCAACTGAGGCGTTATCCTGGTCCCATGGGACGGATCGAAGCGCCTCCCCACCCACCCGAGCCGAGCTGGCTGGAACTGTGGCGGGAGCACGTAGAGGCGTGGGCGCCTGGCAGGCAGTGGATCCCCCGTGCCGTGCTGCTGCTCTACTTCACCTGGGTGGGCGTTCGGCACCTTCGGGACCCCTTGTACGGCAGCCTCTTCGCCGGTATCAACCTGGGCATTCACGAAGCCGGCCACCTGGTGTTCGGCTTCCTCGGCGAGTGGCTGATGGTGGCGGGCGGGACGATCCTGCAGTGCGCCGCGCCGATCGTCGCCACTTGGCTGCTGCTGCGCCAGGGCGACTGGTTCGGGCTGCCCGTGGGCGGGTTCTGGGAGGCCACGAACCTCTACAACGTGGCCACCTACATGGCCGACGCCCGCGCCCAGGAGCTGCCGCTCGTGACCATCGGCGGCGGCGAGCCGGCGGTCGCCCACGACTGGACCTACCTGCTGGAGTCGGTCGGTCTCCTGGAGCACGACGAGCGCCTCGCGGGGCTGGTGCGCGTCGCCGCGTTCCTCCTGCTCTGGGGCTCGATCCTCCTGGGCGCCTGGATGTGCCGGCTCATCGCCAGGGCGAAGGCGAGCGCGTAAGCCGCCACCCGCCCTCGAATCCAACTCGGACGCGGGTTGACCTCGCGACGAAACTAAAGACCCGGTGACGGGCGTAGCTCGGACGGCACGACGGGGCGCTGGAGCAGCTCGAAGTAGGAGGCGGCCCGGTCGTGCTTGCCAGCGAGCCAGGCCTCGATGAGATCCTCGCCCACCCAGTAGGTGTACACGTACGATCGGTATCCGCGGATGAACGAGAGGCTGCGCCGTGCGCGCTCCGGGCTTTGCAGACCGAGCCGGGTGAGGATCGCCATTGCCTCCGCTTCCGGCCGGCCTTGCTCGAGCAGCGCCACGGCGGCGAGCGTGCTCGCCAGGCGGAGCGGCTTCGAGGCGTCCCGAACCTTCTCGAGCAGCTCCCAGTCGCAGCCGGTCAGGCCGGCGACCGGAGCGAGCACCTGGCGTACGTAGCGCCGCTGCTCCTCCTTCGGGAAGACGATATCGAGGCCGACGTTGGCGGTGCCCTCGGCGATCAGCGACTGGGGCGAGTGCAGGGGGTAGACCGTGTACTCGACCCAGCCCTTGCCCTTCACCAAGCGATCCTCGAGCAGGGCGTTGTAGACGTGGTGGCCGGGGTACCCCTCGTGGGCCAGCAGACCGGGGACGCGGTCCAGCTCGAGCGGTGAGTCCGTGTTGATCTCGATCCGGCTCGCGAACTCGCCCTGGTACCAGTTGTAAGCGCCCCACGGCATGCCGCTCACGAACACGACCTCGAAGCGCTCCCCGGCAGGCAGAGCGACCATTCCTGCAGTGCGCCGCTGAAGCTCCGCGAGCGTGAGGTCCACGACGGCTCCGAGCTTGTCCGCTGGAACCTGGTAGCGCTTCCGGAACGACTCCGACCGCGTCTCCAGGTCCCCATCACCCGGGAGCAGCGCCGAGAGCGCGACTCCGGCCCGCTCCAAAAGCCCCGGGTCGATGGCTGGCGGGTCGATGTCGAACAGCAGGCGAGCCTCCTCTGCGAGGCTCATCGGCTCGCCTCCCAGCCGCCGCACGTACGCCTCGACGGCCACCAGTTGCTTGTCGAGAAACACTTGCCGCGGCGAGACCGGGGCTCGACGAGTCGCGGCGATGAGCGCCCGAGCTTCGGCCAACAGCTCCGACAGAGGCTTCGGCGTTCCCTTCTCGCTCTCCGCCTTCCAGCCCGGCGGTCCGTAGTACGCATCGACGAAGCCCGGGTCGTGGCGCCCCACCGCGAGCACCAGCTTCACGTAACGCTCCGCCACCGCTCCCAGCGGTTCCTGCCCGGCCGTCATCGCCACCTCCTCCGCCGCTCGGGGCGCTGCGTCCGGCACGAAAAGCGGCTGGCCGAAGCGGTCCGTGGCGAACTCCCCGATCAGCCGCTGCCCTTCACGAGAGACGAGCCACTCGGCCAGCACCCGCGCCTCGTCCGCCTTGACGCCGGGATGGGCGGTCGGGCTCACGACGATGACCCCGTAGCGGTTCAGCATCTCGTCGCCACCTTCGCTGATGAGCACGAGATCGAGCGTCGCCCCGAGCGCCAGGAAGGTGCCGCGGTCCATCAGCAGGTACGCCCGCTTCTCCGAGGCGATACGGGCCGTGGCCCCCATCCCTTGCCCGGCTTCGAGGTACCACGCCCCGGCTGGCTTGTCGATTCCGACCTGCTTCCACAGTGCCAGCTCCTTGATGTGGGTTCCCGAGCGGTCGCCACGCGATACGAACAACGCCGGCCGCGCGGCGATACCCTGCAGCGCCTCCAGCACTGGCCGACCCCGGACCCCCGCCGGGTCCGAGGGTGGCCCCGCGAGCACGAAGTCGTTGTGCATGACGTCGAGGCGCAACAGACCGTGCCCCTGCGCCATGAACTCGTCCTCAGCCCGACGGGCGTGCACGAGCAGCAGGTCGGCAGCGCCGCGCCGGCCCATCTCCAGCGCCTCGCCCGTGCCAACGGCGATCGGCTTGACGCGGATCCCGGGATGAGCAGCGTGGAACGCCGGGACGAGCACATCGAGCAACCCGGTGTCCTGGGTCGACGTCGTGGTGGCCAGGATCACGGTGACCGGCTCGCCAGCGCCGGCGGTGCTGGCGGCGACCAGAAAAACGAGCGCCGATACGAGGTTTCGTCGTCGAAGCAGCATTGCGGCTCTCCTCGCGGGTGCCGGTGCCTCCGGGCCTCGGCCCAGAAGAGCCTACCACTCCCACCGAGCCCGGTGTCCAGGCTGGTGTCAGTCCACGCCGACGATGACGCTCGAAGCCTTGATGACGGCGTACGCCTCCCGCCCCACCGTGAGGCCGAGGTCCTGCGCCGCGGCCTTGGTGATCACCGCCACGATCTGCGTGCCACCAGCAAGCTCCATCGTCACGACCGTGTTGACGGCTCCCGGCTCCAGCCGCACGATCTTACCCTTGAGCACGTTACGCGCGCTAACCCGCATGGCTCACCTCCCCTCGCCCGATACCCGAGCGACGCTCCCCCTATTGTGCGCCCCACCGCGGGGGCCCTCGCCACCAGGAGCCACCGCCGGCGAGCACTCCTCGGCGCGTGCAACGGTGCTCCCGGTCGACGCGCCGTAACCTCTGCTGCTCGCCAACTCCCTCGAGGCCATGCGCGCTTCCCGCCTGCTGGAGCGGGAGCGCTTTCCTTCCGCCATCGGAGTCGTCTCGAGCGGCTGCCCGAAGCCCTCACCCGGGCCCTGGTGCGGCCCGGGTGAGGCACGAAGACAGCGCTACTCGGAGACCAGGAACGGGTATCCGAAGTCCCGCGGAGTGTTGAAGCACTCCTTGATCGTTCGCAGCGACATCCAGCGCAGCAGGTTGTAGATCGAACCCGCCTTGTCGTTGGTGCCCGAGGAGCGGGCACCACCGAACGGCTGGTGACCGACCACGGCCCCAGTCGTCTTGTCGTTGATGTAGAAGTTCCCCGCCGCGTACCGCAGACGATCCTCAGCCAGCTTGACCGCCCGGCGGTCCTGGGCGAAGACCCCACCCGTCAGGGCGTACGGCGAGGTCTGGTCGCAAAGCTCGAGCACCGATTCGTAATCCCCATCGTCGTAGAGGTAGACCGTCAGGACGGGCCCGAAGATTTCCTCCTCCATGAGCTTGCAGTGCGGGTCGGTGGTCACCACTATGGTTGGCTCGACGAAGTACCCACGAGAGCCGTCGCACCCGCCTCCGTGCACGATCGTGCAGCTCGGGTTCTGGCGCGCGTGATCGAGGTACGAAACGATGTTGTCGAACGACTTGCGGTCGATGACGGCGCCCATGAAGTTCCCGAAGTCCTCGACCGGACCGACCTTGACGCGGGCGAGCTGCTGCTTGAGCTCGTCCAGCAACGACGGCCAGAATGAGCGCGCCACATAGGCCCGCGAGGTGGCGGAGCACTTCTGCCCCTGGTACTCGAACGCGCCGCGCAGCAGGCAAGCGGCGGCCCCTTTGACCTCGGCGCTCGGATGCACGATGGCGAAGTCCTTGCCGCCGGTCTCGCCGACGATACGTGGATACGAGCGGTACGACGAGATATTTTCGCCGATCGTCTTCCAGATCGAGTTGAAAACGACGTTGGAACCGGTGAAATGGACGCCTGCGAAGTCGCGATGCGTCAGCAGCGGCGGAGCGATGACAGAGGAATCGCCGGGCAAGAAGTTGATGACGCCGTCCGGCAGCCCGGCCTCCTGGAGGATCCGCATGACGTAGTACGCCGAGGCCACAGCCGTCGAAGCGGGCTTGAGAATCACCACGTTGCCCATGAACGCCGGTGCCGTCGCCAGGTTGCCGGCAATCGACGTGAAGTTGAACGGCGCCACGGCGAGGACGAACCCCTCGAGCGGCCGATACTGCAGGCGGTTCCAGGTGGCGAGGAAGCTCTCCGGCTGGATCTGGTAGATCTGCTGCGAGAAGTAGGTGTTCATGCGGAGAAAGTCAGCGAGCTCGCAGATGGCGTCGATCTCGGCCTGATGAGCGGTCTTGGACTGCCCCAGCATGGTCACGGCATTGAGCCGGCCCCGCCACTGCTTGGAAATCAGCTCGGCCGCCTTGAGCGAGATTGCTACCCGGTCTTCCCACGAGCAGCACGACCAATCGGGCCACGCATCCAGCGCTGCCTGGATCGCGGCCTCGACCTCCGCCGGCCCGGCCTTGTGGTAGTGAGCGAGAACGTGACCGTGATCGTGGGGTATGAGACAGGTGCCGAGGTTCCCGGTGCGAACCTCCTTCCCGCCGATGATGAGCGGTATCTCGATCGGAGCGGCCCGCAGCTCGACGAGCCTGGCTTTGAGCTCGGCCCGCTCCTCCGTGCCGGGGGCGTAGCTCTTGACCGGTTCATTGAGGGGTTGTGGCGTTTGACTGATTGCGCTCATGGTCTCTCCTTTCCGAGACGCGGGAGGCCGGACCGTTTCCAGCCCGACCGTGTCGGCCTTGGGGGCATTGCGTTGACGGTAGCCCCGGCAGCTCGGAGGTCTCCGCTCCCGCCGGCGGAGCCCGGAGTATATCCGATGCGGCAGCGACGCCGGCGCATTGGCTCGGCCATAGGTGCACATGCTCGGGTCTTGACGGTCCCCGCCCGGCACGGCGCCATCGTGGTCCCGACCGGTCGCTACCACCGAGGCTTGTGATCCGCGCCTCGTGATAGTATTCACACGCCATCCGACCCGCGCCGATCCCCACGGGAGGGCGCGGGCGAGGCTCGATCGCCCGGGAGAAGGGCGCGAGCCGAGGGTCGGCGGGGCAACCCATCGACCTCCCGTGTTCGGAAAGGAGGCCCCTTGAACACGATCCCCCGTACGCTGACAACCGCAACCCTGGTACTCCTCGTGGCCGTCGGAGCCCTCGCCCAGCAGGCCCCAACGCCAGCCAACGAGGACTTCGCGATCTACTCCATGGCCGAGATCACCGTCAGTGCCGACGCCCCGAAGGCCGAGGTCGCGCAGACGACCACCGTGACGGCAGAGGACATCAAGGCCCAGAACGCCCGCACCGTGGCCGAGGCTCTCGCCACCACCGCCGGTCTCCGAGTGTCGAGCGGACGCAAGAACGAAGCCGCCGTTTCGATCCACGGGTTCGACCAGTCGAAGATTCTCGTGCTCATCGACGGCGTGCCCTACTACGAGACCAACTACGGCAAGCTCGACCTCAACCAGATCCCGACCGATAACATCGCCCGCATCGACGTGACCAAAGGGGCAGCCTCGGTGCTGTACGGCGCCAACGCCATGGGCGGCGTGATCAACATCATCACCAAGAAGGCATCCGACAAGCCGTTCTACGGCGCCACCCTCGAGACCGGCGAAAACGGCCTGCGGCAGTATGTCGTCACCCACGGCCAGAAGACCGGCAAGGTGAACTACTGGGTGAGCTACACCCACATGGAGAGCGACGGTTGGGATCTCTCGAAGGACTTCGAGCCGAAAGAGGGGACGATCAGCCAGCGCAGCCCCAACAAGACGATCACCAAGGTGCTGCAGGGCAAGGGGCGGCGCGTCAACTCGGACGTCGACAAGGACAACGCCTGGTTCAAGATCGGCGTCGAGAACAGCCCCGACTCGGCCTTCTGGGTCAACCTCCACTACCTCGACATGACCAAGGGGATGCCTCCGGCTACCGATAACGTGTCGGTGTTCCTGAACCGGCCGCAGTTCTCGCAGTTCGCGCGCATGCCCGCCTACCGCGACCGCGGTGTCGACGTGGACCTCAAGCAACGCCTGTCCCGAAAACTGCTCCTCAAGGCCAAGGTCTCCCACCACGACCACCAGGACAACTACGACTCGTACACCGACGACACCTACACCCAGAAGATGGCGCGCAGCACCTTCAAGGACTACCTGACCGGCGGCACCATCCTGCTCGAGTCGTCGTTGGGGCAAAAGAACACTGCCCGGCTGTCGCTCAACTACAAGACCGACTCGCACCGCGAGCGCGACGACACCTACCTGCCGTTCGCCGAGACGCAGTCGTACACCGGATCCGTCGGGATCGAGGACGAGCTCGAGCTGTCAGCTCGCACCCGAGCCGTCGTGGGCATCAGCTACGACTGGTTCGACGTTACCGACGCCGAGCGCAACCTCCTCGACAAGAGCGGGAACATCGTGCGACAGGACCCACTCCCCGCACCCACCCACAGCTTCGTCAACCCCATGTTCGGCATCACCCACGAGCTTTCGCCACGAAGCCAGGTCTTCGTCTCGATCGCGCGCAAGAGCCGCTTCCCGCTGCTTCAGTACCTCTACTCATCGAAAAACGGTAACACCGACCTCGATCCCGAACGCAGCACCAACTACATCATGGGCTACAACACCCTGGTCGCCGACACGCTGCGGCTCGAGCTTTCGGGGTTCTGGTACAACGTCGCCGATCTCATCTCCCGCTCCGGCACCGATCCGACCAACCTCTACCAGAACTATGGAAGGATCCGCATGCGCGGTGTCGAGGCGGCGGCGATCCTGTTCGCTAGCCCGTCGCTGTCGCTACGCGCCGACTACATGCTCAACGACGCCGAAGACGTCTCCAGCGGGCGCGTCACCCGGAAGGTTCTCAACGTCCCGCGCGAGAAGGCCGGGCTCGGCGTCCAGTGGAAGCTGCCGCGGGTAGCGGCACGCGTCGACCTCGACGCGACCTACATGGGCGAGGTGTTCACCTCCCTCCCCTCGCCCAAGACCCCGGCCGATCCGACGAAGAAGGTGGCCTCGTACTTCCTGACCAATGCCCGGGTCGGCGTCGACTTGCTCACTGGCCTCGAGCTCTGGGCCGCGGTGCGCAACATCTTCGACAAGGACTACTATCCCGAGTACGGGTTCCCTGCGCCGGGGCGCTCGGCCTCCGTGGGGCTTTCCGCCAAGCTGTGAGCCAACGGGGAGGCGACGCCTCCCCGTTTCATTTGGAGGAACATCATGAGGCACACACGCATCACCCTCGCATGCCTGCTGGCGGCAGCCGCCACCTCGCAGGCCCAGGTGAAGATCACCGGTTCCGTCAAGTCCCCGCTCACGATCAGCCCACCGGTCGTCGCCTCGATGGCCCGTTCGTACGAGAAGATCCGGCTGGCGGCCCCCGACGGCCAGTACCGGGCGACCGTCGAAGCCTCGGGCTCGAGCCTGTGGGCGCTGCTCGACCAGGCCGGGGTCGAGAAAAAGACCCCCGACGGCTTCAACCGGCCGATCGACCTGCTGGTCGTGGTCAAGGGCCGGCACGGCCACGAGGCGGTGTTCTCGATCGGCGAGCTGCAAATGGGGCTTCAGGGCGGCCGCGTGTTGCTCGCTGACCGCCTCCGCCTCCTCATTCCCCATCACCACGAGGAGATCCCGCCGCTCGCCGAGCCCGACGGGTGGTTGGAGGTGGGCGCCCGCGCGGCCCTGACCGTACCCGAAGGGTGCGCGTCGTGTCACGCCGAGAAGAAGGTTCCAGCCGTTGACGTTCCCCGAGGCGTCTGCCTCGTCGCCGCCGGCGACCCGTGGCCGCCGCGCTTCGTCGAGGACGTCGTCGAGGTGAGCGTGCGCCAGCTCGGCGTGACGGTTCCAGCACACATGAAGAAAGGTGCAGTCCCCGGCTCGACCGTCGCCCTCGTGCGCCTCGACGGCTCGACCGTCACCTTGCACCCTGCGGCTTTGACAGCGCTCGGCCAAGCGAGCTTCGCCGACGCTACGTTCGGCATGGGCCGCGGCTTCCACGGCCACCACACCTGGAGCGGCGTGCCGCTCGTGCGCATCGTCGCCGCCAACCTACCGGCCGCCACCAACCTCGACCGCCTGTGGGTGCTCGTGACCGCTGCCGACGGCTACCGCACGGTGCTGTCGGGCAAGGAGCTGTTCGCCGGCACCCACGACGCCTTGCTGGCCGCGAACGAGGACAATCAGCCGCTCTGGGAACGTGGGCCCATGCGCCTGGTCGTGCCAGCCGACTTCTATGTCGACCGCAGTGTCCACTCGGTACAGGAGATCCGTCTCGGCACGATCTAGACCCACGACCCTCTGTCCTGGTCGGCGCTGGCCTCGGGTGCGCTAGCTTTCCGACAGCACCCGACGAGCGCCGTACCTTCCCCCGGCGGGCGTGCTCGGCGCGCCCGCCGCTTCGTTTTCTGGCCTACCCCGCCACCCAGCCACTGGACCGAGTACCCGGCTCCGAGCGATGCTTGCATGCATGCTTTCGGCGACGTCTCGAGTGCGCACACCGTCGGATGCCCCGACGGCCTCCACGAGGTCGAGTCGCTCGCCGACATAGACCCTTCGAACGGAGCCTCCCCGACCTCCGTCCATCGTTTTCGACCCCCGCGCCGCCGTCATAGACGAGCAGTCGCGGCCGGGGCCGGGCGTGATACCTTCATCGTAGGCCACGGTATCGAATGGTCCAGGCAGAGGTTGCCTTGTCGAGCCACGACGAGAACGGCAGGACGGGCAGCGGCCGGAGGTGCGATCATGAAAGCAACGGAGAGAGAGGCGACGCGGGCGGTCACGGTGCGGATGCCGGAGAGCCAGTGGGCGGTGCTCGCCGGCCTGGCGGCGCAGGTCGGGCTGCCGCCGGGGACGATCGCCCGGGTGCTCCTGGGCTATGCCATCGCGGCGATGCAGCACGGCGACCTCGGCATCGAGCGCGCCGTCCGCACCTCCCGCGACGGGTAGGGAGAACGCAACCCAGCGGAGTGTACGCGCCGCTCGGAAATTGACCCATCCAACGTTTAGAAATTGACCCACCCCTGGCACCGTAACCGGTAGCACGAGCGGGACCGCTCGGAGCAGCCGGAGGAGGGATGCTTGGGATGGA
>Ga0116178_10000209_pt1 | contig 51956 bp, 40 predicted proteins | sample AD_STIC12_MetaG_FD_89880 | JGI IMG/M metagenome (GOLD analysis project Ga0116178, IMG submission 89880) | Active sludge microbial communities of municipal wastewater-treating anaerobic digesters from USA - AD_STIC12_MetaG | ecosystem: Engineered > Bioreactor > Anaerobic > Digestate | place: USA...
CGGGCTTGCGGTGGCGGCCAGTTCACGAGCGTGTTTCGCGTAGCGCCGCGCCATCCGCATCGCGCCGGACAGCACCTCCAGCGCGCCATGGAGAAACGCCCGTTCGTGTTCGGTCTCCGCGCGGGTCAGTCTTTGGCGCACCTCGCGCCGGATGCCGTTAAGCCCCTTCCTGAGAACTGCCGGGTAATCAGGTGTCATGTGGCCCGTCATCCCACCTGCCACATGACGCCCTTCGGCAATCGACTCATGCGCATCGGGCGAAATGAGTTTCTTCAGAACGTCGCCCAGCGGATCGCTGAAGGTACTACCGGCGATACGTTCGCGTTCCGCCTTTTCCTCAGGAGTCATCTCACGCCGTTTGATCCGCCCGACGATCAGTTCATCATCGTTGATCTCGACGGGGAGGTTATCCATGAGGTACGCGAACACACCGGCATACCGTGCGTCTATCGGGACGCCCTGATGTCCGGCCATGTACCGGTGCCAGAGGATCTCGCGATCAACCTGCCATCCGCGCTGGTCAAACTGCCATTTTCTTAACCGCGCGATGCGTTCTGTACGCAAAATCGGCTGTATCACTCCAATTCCTCCGGAGACGTCCGTTCACATCTCTTCGTGTTTCGTGCGTGCGATGATATGGTCCTGCATTGTCTTGTCCAGCAGGCAGAACCGCATGCTGAAACCCGACACGCGGACCGCGATGTGCGAGTAGGCTTCCGGGTTCTCCTGTGCGCGGCGCAGAGTGGCGCTGTCGATCACATTGAACTGCATCTGCCCCACGCCTTTGTCGATTGCCGTCTGAACCACGTCAAGGACTTTGTCGAGCGACACCTCATCCAGCAGTCTGGGCGAAATCTCGATGATCGCCGACGACGAGCCCGCGGCGTGTTCGTGGGGCAAGGCCATCAGCGAGCGCATCAATGCGGTCAACCCCTCAACATCGCGGCCTTGTTGCGGCGAGACGCTGTACGCGAGCGGCTCATGTGCTTTGCGTCCGTCCGGGGTGGCGTTGGTAACGCGCCCGCAGTCGAGGTGCCACACGAAAGAGAATAGATGCGCATGATAGGTGCCGCCGTGCGGAGTGGTATAAGTAGCCATGTGGTCGCAATAGTGGTGGGCCGCGCGTTCCACCCACCGGTCCACTTCGCCGTTCCCGTTCCCGTACTTCGCAAGCCTGTGGATCACCTTCTGCCGGAGTTTCTCTCGCTCTTCCCCTTCCCAGTTTGCCTTGAGGGCTTCCAGCAGTTCGTCGGGGGAGACGCTTTTCTCCTGGAATACGAGCTGGTCCACCGCATACAGAGAGTCACCGACGTTGGGCAGGCCTATGGCGCAGGTGGAGTGGTAGTGGTAATGTGCGCCGCCGTCTGTCATGTCCTTCCCGCGCGAGACGCAGTCGTCGGTCAGAAGGGACGTGTAGGGCAGCGGAAAACGGAACGGTTGCGCGAGGTCGCCCTGATTCGAAAGCTCCACCGCGTGCCGGGCGAAATGCTCGAGCTGAAGTTTGTAGGCGTTCCAGAGTGCTTCGATGTCGGGCATTTCCGCGAGAGAACCCGTCTGCGGCCCAAGCTGTTCACCGGTCGCCAGGTCTTTACCGTCGTTCAGCGCGAGTTCAAGACACTTGGCCACGTTCATCATGTGGCTTACCGCATGGGGGTTCGTTTTCCCCGGAATGGTCACCTCCACGCAGCCTATGATGGCGTACTGGCGGGCATCCTCAAGGGGAATCCCCTTCTCCACAAGGGCCGGAACAATCGCTTCGTCATTGAAGAAGAACGGCACGCCTCCGCCCCTCCTGATCAGGCGAAATGCGGACTCCATAAGCCTTCGCGGGGTCTTTCGGTGAACTCTTACCGAAAGGCAGCGAATGAGGTTCACTCGCCACATCGCCTCGAGGAACAGGTACGTCAGCTCGTTGGTTGCATCGGTGCCGTCTGGATTTTGTCCGCCGATGGTGGCCTGCTGAACATCGTAGCTCTTGTAAAGTGCAAGATGGAACGCCTCGAGAATCTCAAGCGCCTCGTCCTCAGTAATCCTCCCCGTATCCCGGTCAGCCCGATAATACGGGTAGAGGTACTGGTCGTAACGACCGAAAGAATTCGCGTTTATCCCGTCTTCCCATCCCATGATCAGATGGCAGAACCAGAGCGACTGGACTGCTTCGTGAAAAGTTTCGGCTCCGCGCGCGGGTACTTTTTCACAGATATCTGCAAGGTGACGGTATTCTTCCGATTGAAGAGGGTCGCTTTCGCGCGCGGCCAGGGTGCGCAGTTCCTCAGCGTACCGTGTTCCGAGTTCGCATGCCGCTGCCGCGATAAGCCTCGCGCTCTGGAGCCACAGCCTTCTTTTCTGGTCTTCCGGCTTCCACGGTTGGAGTTTTGCAATCTCGCCGTCTATCTGTTCAAGGATCGCACGGAAACCGTGCCGCAACACCCTTTCGTATCCCGGAACGGTATGCCCTTCGCTCCCACCGCCGCCGAAATAGACGCCCGCACGCGTGTCTCGGGAGATGTAATCGGGTGTTTGTGGCCAGAAATGCGGGATCACGCGAGGGTGTTCGCGCCAGTATTCGATTGCGTCGAAAACCTTTTCTTTCCACTCCTCCGGTATGCTCAGGTTTTGAACGTGATTGCGGAGCGCTTCTCTGCGCTCGCCGTTGGCGAGATTGTCGAACTCCAGCCACCCGATTCCTCGGAAGGATTCGTGCTGCTGATAGCCCAGGATCAACTCGCCTTCGCGGATCGTTACGGGGTAGTTCCTGATGACATGTGCCAGTGCCGCGGCTTGGCGCAACAGCGGAGGTTGCCCCTCGGTCTGCTTCATGATTTCGGCAACCAGCCACGCCCGTGGGGCGTAATGATCAGCCCATTTCGCGTCGTCGAGAACGTAGTTCCGTAATCGTTCCACGCGCGGTGAAAGGTCGATTCCGTACGCGCCCTGAATCACTTCTTCGTCACGGCCGAGGGTGGGCATGGGAGCATGTATCTCCGTAGGGGAAAACACTAACTGCGCGTTACCGGAACTCCGCGTTCGGCGAAACGGCGTATGATTGCCGAAATATCTTCATCGGCAGGCGGGTGCGTTCCATTAATAAAATACCGTTTTCCGAACTCCTGATATTTGCTTTCCGCCAGTCTGTGGTAGGGCATGAGGTGAATTGCTTCAAGGCGTGGGTTACCCCAGAGCGATGCGCAGAAATCAATCAGGTTCTGAATCGCATCGGCCGAGTCGTTCTGCCCGGGTACGACAGGCAGCCGTAACCATACCTTCGGGCCGTTCCCCTCCCGAAGAAGGCGTTTGAGATTTCGGAGTATGGGCCGGTTCGACACGCCGGTAAGTCGTCGGTGCGCGCGTTCGTCTATCATTTTAATGTCGAAAAGGACCAGGTCCGCCAGGGCTGTCACGCGATTGAACACCGTTTCGCCCGCATAGCCGGACGTATCCACTGCCGTGTGGAGGTGCGAATCGCGGGCGAGGCGAAGTAGCGCGGTGGAAAACTCCGGTTGCATGAGCGGCTCGCCGCCCGACAGTGTCATCCCGCCGCCGGAGCGCTCGTAGAACATGCGGTCCTTCTCCACTTCGGACATCACCCACGCGGCGGTAACCTCTTTGCCTGCAAGTTCAAGCGCACCTGTTGGGCATTCAGCCGTGCACGCGCCGCACCGCACGCAAAAACCCCGTTGGAACACGTGCCTGCCCTCGACGATCGTGTGCCCCTCATGCGCGCATACGAGCGCACACTGACCGCACGCGATGCATTTGGCAGGGATGAAACCCACGTCGGGTTCGGTTTCGATGGATTCGGGGTTATGGCACCATGCGCATCGAAGGGGGCAACCTTTCATAAACACCGTCGTGCGGATTCCGGGGCCGTCGTGAATAGAAAACGTCTGTACGTCGAAGATTCTACCTTTGACGGCAGCGCTCGGGATCTGCGAATCACTGTTCTGGGGATGTTCGGGAGAGTGCATAGGTACCGCGTGCATGTTTGATTGAGAACCGGCTCCATCAAATATAGCGAAGCGTTCGACAAGTGCGAACCCTTGGACCCGACGCCATTTTCGTTAGAGTACGTAGGGAAGGTGCCCGCGTTGACCGATTCTGGAGGGGAACGTGACAGACAGGGAACGAGTTCTTGCAATCATGCATCACAAGCCGGCGGACGGGGTAGTATGGCAACCACGAATAGACCACTGGTATTACACGAATAAGCGTGCAGGAACGCTGCCGGAACGGTACCGGGACATGTCCCTGTTCGAGGTGTACGTCGACCTGGATTGCTCCATCCGGGGATATGAGTTCTACAACCCGTGCATAAACCGTGTGTACGATTCCTCAGTGTCCTTCAGGGTTGTCGAAGACAATCGACGTCGTCGCGTCCGTCTGTGGGAAACCCCGCTTGGGGTACTCACCGAGGTCGAGGGGAAGACTGTGGAATCGAGCCTTCTCACGGAATTTCCGGTGAAATCGATTGCTGACCTCCGGATTGTTCGATACACGCTGGAGGCTCTGAATTTCGAGTTCAGTGAAGAGCGGTTCGAGGAAGCCGAGAAACTGGTCGGGGACAGAGGAGCCGGCACGGTGTACAACCTGCGCACTCCGCTTATGAGGTTGTTCATCGAATTCATGGGATTTGAGAACACCATCATCGCTCTCCATGAGTTCCCTGACGAAATGGACTCGTTCATACGCTTCCTCGAAGAAGACGATCAAAAATACATAGACATGATAAAGAAAAGCCCACTTCCACTGCTCAATTTCGGAGACAACGTGGATTCGAACATGTTGCCGCCGTCCCTCATGAGGAAATACGCCCTTCCGTATTACAGGCGCCGAACTGCGGAGCTCCGTGCCGCGGGGAAGGCCTCGTACCCTCACTGGGACGGAGCGCTCAAAGGTCTGCTTCCTTTTGTGCGAGAGTGCGGATTTGACGGGTACGAAGCATTCACTCCCACCCCGATGGGCGATGTGTCGCTTGAGGAGATCGCGGAAGCGATGGGTCACGATTACGTTCTCATTGACGGGGTACCGGCGACACATTTCATCCCGCCTTTCACCCGGGATGACGTTGAGGAATTCGCGACGCTGGTTCTTCAGACCTTCGCTCCAAGTCTTATACTCGGGATTTCCGACGAATTGCCCCCTTCAGGCGATATTGAGAGCGTACGACGTGTCGCCCAGATTGTGCGCACTTTTCACATTTCCGAATGATTCAGACCAACCGCCACACACTACAAAGAGGTCGAGATGACAGACGTTTCCTTACCGCAGATTCCCACCCACGATCGGCAGGTACTTCGCGACCTCGCCAGGGAAATTCGTGATATCGCGTACAGCGATGAAAACCTCGAAAAGAAAGACGCGTGGTATGCTCACAACGACCTGAAACCTCGACGGCCGCTGGTGTTGATAGAATCGTTTCCTGCAACGGATGAATTGGTCACGGACGATATGCTGAGCTGCCGCGATGAATGGGCACGCAGGCAAGAGAAGCACCTTCGTACAATGATTTATCACGTTCGGAACATTCGCGACGATGAGGTCATTGAGCCATACCTGACCTGGAATTGGCACGTCTCCGCGGGTAATTACGGTGTCAGCTCGACGCGTCACGACAGCGACAAGGTTCAACGGGTGGACGGCAAGGTAGTCGGGAGTTACTCCTGGGAGGCACCCGTGAAGGACCTGGACGCGGACTTCGGAAAACTCAAGCCGCGCGTTTTTTCCGTGGATCGCGAGTCCTCCCTTCGTCAAAGGTATCGCCTGGAGGATGTATTCGGTGACATCCTCGGTGTGAGGCAGCGGGGCGGGTACTGGTGGACTACCGGGATGACAATCATTGCCATTGATCTCATCGGCCTGGAGAATCTCATGCTGGCGATGTACGACAACCCTGCCGGGTTGCACCGGCTCATGGGATTTCTGCGGGATGATCACATCGCGTTCGCGGAATGGCTTGAAAAAGAGGGGTTGTTGTCGCTCAATAACGAAAACGATTACATCGGATCCGGGAGCAGAGGATACACGCGCGACCTTCCTCAAAAGGACTGGCAGCCGGGCGACAAAGTCCGGACCGGGGATTGCTGGGTGCTTTCCGAGTCTCAGGAAACGGTCGGTGTCGGCCCCGGGCAATTTGAAGAGTTCATCTTCCCTTATCAGAAAGATGTGGTCGAAAGGTTCGGTCTCTGTTATTACGGATGCTGCGAACCGGTCCACAGCCGTTGGCACGTAATCAAGAAGTTCCGCAATCTGCGGAGCGTGTCCGTTTCGCCATGGTGCGACGAAGAAATGATGGGAGAAGCGCTTGCGGGGAAATACGTGTACAGCCGCAAACCAAATCCCACGCTTATCAGCACGGATGTGTTCGACGAAAATGCGATTCGGAATGATGTGGCAAAAACCCTTCGCTGCGCCCGCAAGTGCAGCATTGAAATCGTTATGAAGGACGTGCACACTCTCGCTGGAGACCCAACGCGGGCAGCGCGGTGGGTTGAACTTGCCCGGCAGGCAATCGATCTGGAATGGGGGAAATGATCAGGCCGCCGCGTGTGGCTCAGGCCAACTGACTGGCGAACTTGGCGACTTCGTCGGCCGTGGGCAGGGCTGGCTGCGCACCGTGACGCGTGACAGAGAGTGACGCCGCGGCGCAGGCGAATTCAACGGCTTCCCTTGGGGGTGCGTTTCTGGCGAGCGCAACAGCGAACGCTCCATTGAAGGCATCCCCCGCGGCGACCGTGTCCACTGCCTGAACGCGGCGAGCAGGCACGTGCAGTGATTCATCGTCGGTCATCAGGAAGGCTCCCGCCTCTCCCAACGTAACCACCACATTCCGGGCTCCCATCCTGCGCAAGGCGGTTGCTGCATTTGCCGCGTCCGAAACATTCCGCACTTCGATCCCCGCAATCCGCGCTGCTTCTGTCTCGTTAGGGGTAATCCAATCCACGTCAGCGAGCAATGCTGAATTCAGAGGCGTGGCAGGTGCGGGATTGAGGATGGTCCTGACGCCTATCGAACGCGCGGTCCGCAAGGCGAACGCGACCGTCGGCAGTGGCGTTTCCAGTTGCGTGAGCAGCACGTCGGCGTTCTGGAAGACACCGGACGCATCTTCCACGTGCTGCGGGGTCAGACGCGCGTTGGAACCGAGAGCCACAACAATGGAGTTCTCGCCCGTTTCACTCACCCATATCATCGCCACTCCGGAAGCAGCCTCCCTGTCGCGCGCAATCGCTCCCACTCGAATCCCCTCGGCTCTGAACCTTTCGATGGAGGCTTCGCCGAACGAGTCTACGCCGATGTTCGCGATGAGAGTGACGGTAGCCCCGAGGCGCCTGGCAGCTACCGCCTGATTCGCGCCTTTCCCGCCTGCATGAATCTGGAAATCCAGACCCAGTAAAGTCTCACCGGGACGGGGCAATTCGGGAACGCGAACAACAAGGTCCGTGTTGGAACTGCCCACGACTATGATCTGAGGACTGGTGTTCTCCATGGAAGCGGTACCCCGAAAGCGACGGGAGACGGCATTCGTGTGGACGCCGTCTCCCGATAACGCTTCTCCATGCAGAGATTCTTCAGGACTTCTTGTTCCCGTATTTCTTTATCCAGGCCTCAAGATTCTGCCGCGCGACGGAATCCGGGAACTGCTTCGGCGGCGTCTTCTTGAAATAGGCGCTCGGTTCAATCAGAGCACCGCTCAAGTTGTTGTCAAGACCAAGTTTGCAACACCGAATGGCGTCAATCACAACACCTGCAGAATTGGGCGAATCCCATACCTCGAGCTTGAGTTCGAGTTTCAGTGGGACGTCGCCGAACGTACGCCCGTTCATGCTGATGTAGCACCATTTTCTGTCCTTGAGCCAGGCAACGTAATCCGACGGCCCGATATAGACGTTGTCCTTGCCGATGTCGTAATCCAGCATGGACGTCACTGCGTTGGTTTTGCTGATTTTCTTCGATTGCAGTCGCGAACGCTCAAGCATGTTCAGAAAATCGGTGTTGCCGCCCACGTTCAACTGGCTTGTTTCTTCGAGACGTACTCCGCGATCCCGGAAGAGGGTCGTCAGTACGCGGTGGGTGATGGTGGCTCCAACCTGCGACTTGATGTCGTCCCCGATAACGGGAAGGCCCTTTTCTTCGAATCTTTTTTGCCAGTACTCCTGCGATGCGATGAACACCGGAATGCAGTTCACAAAGCCGCAGCCCGCCGCGAGAACCTGTTCCACATACCATTTCGTTGCTTCTTCGGAACCAACCGGCAAGTAGTTCACCACCACGTCCGTTTTCGTCTCTTTCAGAATCTTGACAATGTCATCCGTGGGGCCCGGCGCTTTTTCGATTATCTCGGACAGATAATGTCCGAGGCCATCGTGCGTCATTCCGCGGTGAACTTTGACGCCGAGGTTCGGGACCTGGCAGAACTGAATGGTGTTGTTTGGCGGTGAAACGAGCGCCTCGGACAAATCCTTCCCGACCTTGTTCTTGTCAATATCAAAGGCTGCAACGAACTTGATATCCTTTATGTGGTAGCCGCCCAGATTGACATGCATCAGACCGGGTACAAACTCATCTTCCGAGGCATTCTGGTAGTAATGCACACCTTGAACAAGCGAAGAGGCGCAATTCCCGGCTCCTATGATCGCGACGCGTACCTCACCCATGTGTTGATCTCCTTTTCTAACAAACCTGCGCCGCCGGTGTTCGAGACGAACGTTGCGGGGTTGTGCTCAGCGTGCGGTGCAGCAAAAAGCGTTGCGTTTGAATCTTGAACGGAAGCGGCTCGCTGGACGCAATGACGGCTCGCGGCTTCGCGAATTTCTGGAAAAAAGCATACTGAACGCACATGAACGGTCTGTGAATGTGTCATGAAGAATTATTCATCTTGTCGCGTCTGTGCCGCTCCGAACCAGGATTTTCCGGCAATTCAAGAACCAGCCTTTTGAACATACGGCCCCGCTCTTCAAAATTCCTGAACTGGTCGTAGCTTGCACATGCCGGAGAGAGGGAAACAGCCTGTCCGGGTTGCGCAAATGAAAATGCCGTCTGCACTGCCTTCTCCAGAGTCCCCGCGGGGAAAATGCGCTCCTCCGGGAAGCCCGCACGCACTGCTTCCTTCCGGATTTTGTCCGAAGTTGCGCCCACGGTGATAAGTGCTGCGGCGCGTTTCGCGATTTCGGCTCCAAGACTGTCGAAGGGAGTCTTTTTGTCGTACCCGCCGGCAATCAGCAGCAGGGTTTTTTCCGGAAAGGCTCGCAGCGCACATATTGCCGATTCCGGAGTTGTGGCGATCGAATCGTTGAAATAACGAACTCCATTGACGGTTCGAACCAGTTCGAGGCGGTGTTCGACCGGGCGGAAGGAGCTGACCGCGCTCCGGATTGCAGGAACCGGGACTCCCATGATTTCTGTCGCGGCAACCGCTGCGAGGACGTTTTCGAGGTTATGTGCGCCGGGTAATGGCACTTCGGAAGCCGGCATGACATAGTGCACGGGACCTCGGATCGAGGAAACTACGTTTCCTTCTTCGAGCCATGTCCCATCCTGCAAGGCGTTGGCGCTGTCGAACCAGTGAACGCGGGCGGAGGTCATGCTTCTCAATGCACGGACATTTTCGTCCCGCGCATTGAGCACTGCGTGCGCTTCTGCTGGCTGGTACGCTACAATCTGGCGCTTCGCTTCGACGTAGGACGCGAAGGTTCCGTGCCGATCCAGATGGTTCGGGGTAAGGTTTGTAATCACCGCCACGTGAGGATACCAGTGTACCGGACCCAGCCATTCGAGCTGAAAGCTGCTTAACTCGAGAACGACCGGGGTCCCCGGCGCAATCTGATCGACGGTCTCCAGCAATGATTTTCCAAGATTCCCGCCAGTTACTGTTCGCGCGTCATGGATTGACAGAATGGCCCCGATCAGACTCGTCGTGGTTGTTTTTCCATTCGACCCGGTCACTGCAATCACGTTTCCGCGACAACGCTCCGCGACAAGGAGGATTTCAGTTGTGAGATGCGCACCGGCATCTCTCGCACGCGCCAGAAACGGGGACTGCACAGGAACAGCGGGGCTGGCGATGACGATGTCGGCGCCCTCGAAATCGGCTTCCTCGTGGCGGCCGAGTACGTACCGGATCGGCAAACCATTGAGGGCATCCAGAGACTCCGTGAGCTGCTCTGCCGACCTCAGGTCTGTTACGGTAACCTTCGCGTCTTGCTGAACGGCGAATCGAGCGGCTCCGACACCGCCACCGAACAGGCCGAGGCCCATCACGGTGACTCGTGCGCCTTTCCACGTTCTACCGGGTTCGTAATGCTTCATCGGGAATGGTCGTCCTCGTGTGCTGGTCCGACCTTTGTGGCTTCCACAAGAATCCGCAGGAGCGAGATGAGGTCGAGCCGATTGTGTTCAGCGACGCGAGAAATGTGTCTGGAATCGCCAGTGCTGACAAACGCGTGGTACACGTCCGGGATTTCCACGCCCGGTATGTCTCCCTTTCTGACGAACCCAAGGATGTGTTCCTCCAGCGTCTGCAGCCGGCAGTTGGGGAACTGCCCTTTCCACACGCGTCGGCAGACGGGCAGCAAATCCAGGTGTCTCATCTGAGGGAGCCCGGGGAGGCGGTGAAAACGGTACCGTTCACGAAGGAATGGCAGGTCAAACGTGGTTCCATTGAACGTCACCACGAGCCCGACGTTATTCAGCCGGAAGCGCGTCCATTCCAACAGAGCCGGTTCTTCCTCGTAGTCGCGCGCAAAAGCCTGGTGAAAGGACAACGTTTCCGCGCCGGCCGTCAGGATTCCGACCATGAACACCGGTGCGGATGTGAACCCGCACGTCTCTATGTCAAGCGCAGCGATTTTTGCACCAAACGAAGCGGCGAGTGGCCCGTTTTCGGTACATGCGCGTTTCAGTCGCGGCAGCAGGTCATTCGCCGGACGGGAGGTGGAGCGCAGATCCTCGGTGTAAGACCAGCACTTCCCGGAGGTGCCGGTCCATTCTTCGCCTCGCCCGAGGTGACCGAGAAAACGCGGCGGAACTGAACGCAGCGGCTGGTGTGCGCTGTCGTGACCGTCATAAGGGGCACCGGCGGTTAACGCACGAAGTTTGTCCACGAGGTGTTTGCGGAGTTCCATCGAACCAATCTGTTGTTGCGTTTTCCGTTGAGGACAACAAGAAAAGATACGGCCGATTCTGAACTCGCGTCAGCGGGACGAGAGGCGTTGCAACGCGGACGCACAATTCAGGTACTTCATGGGGTCGCGGTTCCTTTTCCGGGGAGAGCAAAGACATGAAAGCCTTCGTTGAGTGGCTGGGCGGAATTTCCACATTTTTCGGAAGGACGGTCGCCGCGGCGGCGCGACCTCCCTATGAATTCCGTGAGTTTGTACGGCAACTGGACGAAATTGGCACCCGGTCGTTGCCGCTGGTGGGAGCGGCGGGGGCCGCGATCGGAGTGGTACTTGCGATGCAGACCCGCTCCACGCTTGCGCGCTTCGGTGCAGATTCACTCCTTCCGTCGATGATTGCCATCGCGGTGGTACGCGAACTCGGGCCGGTGATTACCGGGTTGATGGTTGCGGGGCGGATTGGTGCGGGACTGGCCGCGGAAATCGGCGCAATGCGAGTTACGGAGCAGATCGAGGCTCTGGAGGTTTCCGCGATCAACCCGTTTCGTTACCTGATCGCTCCGCGCATTGCGGCATGCATCGTTGCGATGCCTCTCCTGACCGCGTACTGCGACTTTCTTGCACTGGCGGGAGGTTATGGCGCTGCATCAATCACCATGCAGACCTCCGTTCGGCTTTACTTCGATGCAAGCATGCAGATCCTGGAATTTGTGGATGTCGTGCCGAGCCTCGCCAAGACCGCAGTATTTGGTTTTCTGATCGGCACGATCGGGTGCTATCACGGGTATTCGACTCGCGGAGGCACCGCAGGTGTCGGCCGGGCAGCAACATTTTCGGTGGTGCTGTCTTCCCTCATGGTGATTCTCTCGGACGTTCTGCTCGTAAAAATCAGCCAGACATTGTTCGGCGGTTGAGAACAGAGTGCGGATAGCCGCGGAACGCTCGTGGCGGGCATCTCGCAAACCGAGGGAGAAAAGGACGAGTTATGTTGGATGTTCGGCCGACGCCTCAGCAGCTTGCGTGGCAGGAATCTGAGCTGTCAATGTTCCTCCATTTCGGGATGAATACGTTCACTGACAGGGAATGGGGAACCGGTGCTGAGGACCCTTCCCAGTTCAATCCCGCGAGACTTGACGCCCGGCAATGGGCGCGAGTCGCTCGCGAAGCAGGTTTCCGTTATGTAATACTCACGGCCAAACACCATGACGGCTTCTGTCTCTGGCCGAGTCAGTACACAAGTCACTCAGTGAGGAACAGCCCGTGGGCCGGTGGCAAGGGTGACGTAGTCAGGGAGTTCGTGGACGCGTGTTCGGAGTTCGGGCTGAAGGCGGGGCTTTACGTGTCACCATGGGATCGCCACGAACCGTCATACGGGGATTCGGGCGCCTATAACCGCTTTTTTGTGAATCAACTGACTGAGTTACTCACGAACTACGGTGAGATTGCGGAGGTCTGGTTTGATGGTGCCTGTGGCGAAGGTCCGAACGGCAAAAGACAAAAGTACGACTGGCAGGCGTTTTACGAAGTCGTTCGAGCCCTGCAACCGAAAGCCCTTATCGCCATCTGCGGACCGGACATACGCTGGGTCGGAAACGAGGATGGCTATGCCGCAGAAACGGAATGGAGCGTTCGGGCACCGGATCCTTCAATTCACGGAAGTGGGACAGACCCAATATGGTGGCCGGCGGAATGCGACGTATCGATCCGACCGGGTTGGTTCTGGCACCCCGCGGAGAACGACAAGATCAAATCCCTCCCGCACCTCGTAGATATCTACCTCAGGTCCGTGGGCAGGAATTCTGTCTTGCTTCTGAACGTTCCGCCGAACCGAGACGGGCTCCTGCCGGATCCGGATGTGCACAGGCTGAGGGAATTCCGGGGGTATCTGGATCATGCGTTCGGGAGGAACCTTGCGGAACAGGCGGAGGTGACGGCTTCCTGCGAATATGCCGGCGATTCCGTGTTCACATCTGCGCGTTCCGATTTTCAGGCGTTGCAGGCGCCGATGAACTTCGCGGAGCCTTTGTGCATTGAGTTCTCATTTCCCTCACCGGTGGAGTTCAACACGGTCGTATTACGGGAAAGAATCGCGCTGGGCCAGTACGTTGAACGTTACCGCGTCGAAATCCAGACGGCGGGCGGTTGGCGGGATTTCTCCACCGGTACGACGATCGGTCAGAAAAAGATAGACGCCCGTCCACGGGTCACCAGCAAAAAGCTGAGGGTAGTCATCGAAGGCGCGCGCGGTCCCGTACGGATTCAAAGCGTGGGCGTCTACGACGTTCCGGACCTGAGCGATGGGTCGGTTCGGCAGAAATGAGGTTGTTGGCGCGGAAACGGTCTGAATCGGGTTGCGCGGAGCACATCGGGCACACACAAATTGCGTGGAGGAAAAAACGGTGAAAAGAAAGGCTGAGCAGTTCTGGTTTGTCGTATCCATCGCCATTCTCCTGCTGGCAATGGAGAGAAGCGTTGAAGCGCGACGGATCGATCTGAAAAACGTTGCGATAATCCAGCCAGCCGCCCCGGAGTCAGAACGTACTGCCGTGGCGGCGCGGGTTTTGAAAGAGGAGCTTGAAAAGCGCATCGGCGAGCGTGTTCGGTTGACAGATGCGCGCCCGTCGAAGGGCGTCGTTTTCGAAATATTGGTCCAACCGGCGGATAGTGTTTCGAACGGCGCGACATTGCCCGAACGGCGCCCGGAAGGATTCCGGGTGGAGTTGAAGGCGGCGGGCCGGAACGTCACTGCGGTGCAGATCGTGGGAGCGGACAAACGAGGAGCCCTGTATGGGGTCGGCCACGTGCTTCGGGCCGTGGAATGGGGCCCCCGCGGCGCGTGGGTTCCAAGCGAGATCTCCACGACATCGGCTCCGCAATACGGATTCCGGGGATTCCAAATTGGGTACCGGAATACGGCGAACAGCTGGGACGCATGGACGCCAGAACAGTATGAGCAGTACATCCGCGAACTGGTGCTTTTCGGTGCAAACGCCATTGAAAACATTCCCATCCAGGATTCGGATCCGAGCCCGCACATGAAGCTTTCGCGCGAAGAAATGAATGTGCGAATAAGCAGAATCTGCCAGGATTACGGCATCGAATACTGGGTGTGGGTACCTGCAGACTTCGACCTCGCGGATTCGGCGAAAAAGGCGGAAGGATTGGAGCTGTTCGCGCGGTTCTGTCGCAATACGCCGTACTTGAACGGCGTGTTTGTGCCCGGCGGGGATCCGGGAGACAACCATCCGAGGCTGCTTCTTCCGCACGTGCGCGACCTTGCAACGATTTTGAGGCAATCCCACCCGAACGCGACCGTGTGGATGTCGCTGCAAGGGTTCAATCGCGAAAAAGCGGATTACGTCTACACGTATCTGGAAACGTACCAGCCGGATTGGTTCGGCGGGGTGATCAACGGCCCGCAGAGCCCTCTGATCCAGGAGGACCGGGCCAGAACACCGAGGAAATATGCGGTTCGCCATTATCCGGATATCACACACACGGTTCGTTGTCTTTACCAGACTCCGCAATGGGATCCGGCGTTCGCGGTTACTCTCGGAAGGGAGCCGGTTAATCCCGAACCGGTGTATTACGCGCTGATTCACAACGCGTTCGCACCGTTTTCGCACGGCTTCATGGCGTACTCCGACGGCGTGCACGACGACGTCAACAAGGTGGTGTTCAGCGTGAGGGCGTGGGACCCCGAAGCGGACGTGAGAGAGATTCTCCGTGACTACACGCGCTTCTTTTTCGGTTCCGCGGTGTCTGACCTCGCGGCAGATGGGATCCTTGCGCTGGAGAGGAACTGGCGCGGCCCGGTTGCGACAAACGGGAGCATCGATGCCACGCTGGCGCTGTGGCAGAACCTGGATCGAATTGCACCGGAGAACAGGAGCAACTGGCGCTGGCAGATGTGTCAGTTGCGGGCGAATTACGATGCGTACGTGCGTCACCGGTTGCTTTACGAAACGAACCTTGAAAACGAAGCGAACGAGTGGCTTCTGCGCGCACAGGTAACGGGTGCGGATTCCGCCGCAAGAATGGCGTTGAAAATCCTGGAAAAAGCGACCAGGGAACCGGTTCGACCTGAACTTCGGGCACGTGTGGAGCAGCTTTGTGATGACCTTTTCCGTTCGATCGGACTGCAGACCAGCGTACCGAAGTACCATGCCTCTGGCTTTGAACGCGGGGCGGTGCTGGATTTCGTGGATCACCCGCTCAACAACAGGTTGTGGCTTGAGGACCAGCTCGCGAAAGTTCGGAGTCTGACGTCGGAAGCAGAAAAAATTCGGCGGCTGGAGGAAATCGCCCGGTGGGAAAACCCGGGCGAGGGGAGCTTCTATGACGACGTTGGTAACATAGCGAAACAGCCGCATGTCGTTACGGGAGAAGGGCTTTCTACGGACCCGATGATGATCCGGAACCCGAACCCCGGTTTCTGGGCGTGGGACAACAACCGTTCAACGTGGCGACCCTCACTGTCAACGGCGATGTGGTCGGGTCACCACCAGACGGGTTGGCCCATCGCCCTGCAATACACGAACCTGGATTCCGGTGCGACGTACGTGCTGCGGGTTACCGGGGTGGGTGATGCGTTTCCGCGTGCGAATGGCGAGCGCCTCGTCCCGACTCTGTACGGAACACGTCTCGGGGAGTTCAAGGAATTTCCCGTTCCGCGGCACCTGACAAAGGGTGGGGAACTTCGGATAACATGGGATATTCCGGATGAGGCCGATGTCAATTGGAGGAGCAAGTCGCGCGTTTCCGAAGCATGGTTGCTGAAGCGCTGAGGAGAGTGCGGTTCGAGAACTCAACGCAGGCACTGGAGCTAGAATACTGTCTGGAAATACGAAGAATTGGGTTACATATAAACATGCGCAGTAATGCATATAATACGGATCGAGCGAACATCAGTCCAGCTTATTATTGACTCATAGAAGTCGCGGAGTCGCACCGTAGTTGTCAAAAGTGTTTGTCCGGCCAGGACCAGGATGGCGAACGCCCTCGCGTGTGTCTGCAGTCATGATTTCCAGTGAGTCTGAAACGCAGCAGTGGTCTGGACGCGTGTCGGGAGATATGTGATGTCGAAAGAAACTGTGCGCATCGTGGAAAATGGGAAGTCGAACGCCGTAATCGTGGTGGCGAAAAATCTGGGGCATCAGGCGACAGAGGCTGTCGATGATCTCGTGCGAGTCGTTGCGCTGATGAGCGGATCGGCGATTCCGGTGGTGGAAGACGGAGGCGTTCAAAAAGCGGGTGTCCAGATTCACATAGGACAAACGGCTTTCGTCCGGGATGCGACCCTGTTGCCCGCCGGGCTTCCGGTAAATGGTTACCGGATCGTGGTGCTTGAATCGGGGGGGATTTCGCGACTGGTTATCGCGGGTCGCGCTTCTCTTGGTATTTCGCATGGCGTGTACTCCCTGCTCACGGAGGAACTCGGAGTAATGTGGGGGATGCCGGCGCCGATTTTTGAGGAAATCTCGAAGCGGAAGACGGTCGAAATAGGTTATGTCGACCGAACGCAGTCGCCAGCGTTCGGTTTTCGTGTTTTCAGCGGAAACGACCCGGATTGGATTCGAAGGAATCGCATCGACGACGGGGGGAGGAATCTCCCCTATTATGGGCACGGGCATAACCTTTTCACGATTTTTCCGCCGGACAAATACGCGAAGGAACATCCTGAGTACTACGCGCTGCTGGACGGGAGAAGGCAGTGGCCGGAGCGGCAGAATGGAGAGGGACCGCAACCATGCCTCACAAACCCCGATGTGATACGAATTACGATCGAGACGGTGCGGGCATTCTATGATGCCAACCCGGAAATCAGCACGTTCAGCCTCTGTCCGAATGACAGCGCGAAGTTCTGCGAGTGTCCGTCCTGTCTCGCTCTTGACGAAGGGATGGAACGCTATCGTGGCAGGCGCATGAATTCGGACAGTTATTTCCACTTCGTCGAGGCCGTGGCGAAAGAGCTGCTGAAGACGCATCCGGACCGGTACGTGGGTACGTACGCGTACTGGACGACAGAACTACCTCCGAGGCGAATCAAGAAGCTCCCGCCGAACGTTGTCGTGTATCTGACGCAGGATTCGAGCCAGTATTTTGACCCTGTTTACGAAGCGCGCGACCGGGAACTGCTGGAATCCTGGTCGAAAGTTTCCCACCATCTGGCGGTGTACGACTATTATGGTCTGGGATGGTTCACACCCAGGGTCTATCCGAGGATTGTAAAACGCACCCTGCCGTATTTGCCGAAGGTCAACGTAAAAGGTTTCTACAACGAAACGTATCCGTACTGGGCTCATGTTGCTCCGCATCTGTATCTGGCGACGCGCCTTCTGTGGGATGTTCACGAAGATTCGGATGCCGTGATTGCGGAGTGGTATGAACGGATGTTCCGGGAATGCGCTTCACAGGTTCGGTCGTATTTCGAAACGCTGGAAGCCGGGTGGATGAAATCGCGAGAAGGGAAGTGGTTCCAGGGCCTTGACTGGTTGGCCGAGCAATTGCACCAGTGGGATCCCGCGGTTCGTGATGAAGCCTGGCGGAAAATCGATGAGGCATATGAAAACGCTACGAACGACACGACACGGCAGCGGATAGCCTACATCCGGCAGGGCAACCGCCTCGCATACCTGTTGTCCAAAACGCTCGAGGAAACACTTTCCCTCAGACCTGATGAGAAGCAACTGGAGGCGCGTCTGCGGGCGATTTTTGGAAGGGTTGCCGAGGCTAATGCTCTATTTCACAATTTTGTCGAAGCGGATTCAACGTACGGGCACGCGTATTACCGCGGTGCCAGGGCGACGATTCAGCTGCAGTGGTGGATGGGTTTCCTCGCGTCGTTGATTGGAGAGGTGTTGTCCGAAAACGAGCGTCTCAAAAAGAAACTGACTCATGAGGAGCCGACCTACCGGGAGATGATTGCGGCTGAGACGTACCCGGATGTCCCGAGGCGCATCAGAGAAGCAAGGGTGATGTTCGGAAGGCCATCTGCCGGAAGTTGACGGGAGCGAATTTTGGCGTGGCGAGTAGCCTAGTCCCATTGTTCGGGGGCGAGGAAATGTGTGGCGCGGAGGGCGCAAAGAGTTTGCGTGGATGTTTCAATTTGTGCGGGATGAAAGGGGTATGAAAATGAGCAGGAATCTTTACGAGAATCTGGCCGATTCGTTGACGAAAAAGGGAATCGACATCGCACGTGTTGAGGCAGCGATAAAGTCGTTCGAAATCGAGACGCCGTCGTGGGGATACGGCAATTCGGGTACGCGCTTCGGCGTGTTCAAGGAGCCGGGTGCCGCGAGAACTCTGCACGAACGGCTGCAGGATGCGGCGGAGGTTCACCGCGTCACCGGCGTGTGTCCGTCCGTTGCGATTCACATTCCCTGGGACAAGGTCGACGACTTTGCTGCCGTCAAGGCGCAAGCCGCCGCGCTCGGCGTGCGAATCGGCGCGGTCAACCCCAATGTGTTCCAGGACAAGGCGTACAAGTACGGGAGTCTCACCAATGTTGACCCGGCGATCCGGCAAAAAGCGATGGACGCCATACTTGAATGCGTGGATATCATGACAAAGGTAGATTCACGGATTCTGAGTCTCTGGTTTGCCGACGGATCGAATTACCCCGGACAGGTGGACATGCGGCAGCGGAAACGCTGGTTGCAGGAAGCTCTGGCCCACATTCACGGCAAGCTTCCGGCCGGGGCGCGAATGCTCGTCGAGTACAAACTCTTCGAACCCGGATTTTACCACACCGACATCTGCGACTGGGGTATGTCTCTGGTGATGTGCCAGCACAGCGGGGCAAACGCTCAGGTGCTCGTGGATCTGGGACACCATGCACACGGCGTCAATATAGAATTCATCGTCGCGTCACTTCTCGACGAAGGAATGCTCGGCGGGTTCCATTTTAACAATCGCAAAAGCGCTGACGATGACCTTACGGTGGGTTCCATTAACCCGTTCGAGGTGTTCCTGATCTTCGTGGAGATCGTTGCGGCGGAGCGCGCGGGCTTGATCACGCGCCCGATTGCCTACATGATAGACCAAAGCCACATCATCAAGCAGAAAATTGAGGCGATGATTCAGTCGGTGATGAACGTCCAGACCGCGTACGCACGTGCTCTTCTGGTGGACTGGAAGGCGTTGGCTCAGGCGCGGTCGCGCAACGACGCGGTGGATGCGGAACGAGTGATTCAGGACGCCTACATGACGGACGTACGCCCGCTGCTGGAAAAGATTCGGACGGACATGGGTCTGGAACCGGATCCCATTCTCGCATTTCGCAACTCAGGGTACCTGGCGAAGATTGTCGAAGAGCGGCAGGGCGAGCTCAAAGGTGCCGCAAGCTGGGGCTGATACCGTGCCCCACACGGCGCGCAACAAGGGCAGCATCGGTGTGACGGAGAACAAACGGTGGGCATTTTGATGCGGGTGGTGCCCCCCGTACCCGCGCTTGATACGGGCGCACGAGCTCTGCTCGAGCGCCTGCGTGTTGCGCCTTCGACTCTGAACAATCAGTACACGGCAACTTATCTGGAGGAGGCGCCGCTCGACGGTGCCGGGATGCGCTGCCGGAATATCGCGAAGTATTATCAGCGGCGAGCAGGTGCGAAAGTGCTCCTCGTGAGCCAGGCGCCCGGGTATCTGGGGGCGCGGTGGTCGGGTATTCCGCTCACGGACACCGAGTCTGTCGCGTCAGGCCGTCTGGGTGAAGACTATGAGTTCAGTCTCGTCCGAACTGAGCCCTCCTCTCAGGCAGTGCATGAGGGCCTGGCCACACGTTGGAGCGATGTACTTCTCTGGTCGGCCGTACCCTGGCATCCCGCCGGCAGTTGCCTGGACTCCAACCGGAAACCGTCGCAGATCGAGGTTTCCGCAGGAATCGAAGTTTTGGAATACCTGCTCGCCCACGCTGAGTTCAGAGCCGTCGCGGCGGTCGGCGATGTAGCGTCAGGAGCGCTGGACAAGCTCCGAGTACGTCACCGTGTTCTGCCGCATCCCTTTTACGCCGGCCGGGATGCGTGTATCGAAGGGGTACGGGCTTTCGTGACAGATGTGTTCCGTTCCAACGCGATATTGTGAGGGACGATAGAGAGATGTATGACGACGCGGTATTCGTTCAGGAACGAACCGTGCGCATCGGCGACACCGACGCAGCCGGCATCGCGTATTTCGCGTCCTCGCTGCGGTTGTGTCACGAGTGCTACGAAGCGCTGCTGGAAGCCAGAAACATTGGGCTGCGGGAACATTTCGCACCGGACGGACTGGCCCTTCCCATCGTGCATGTAGAAGGAGACTACAAAGCTCCTTTGAGGATGGGCGACCGGATCCGAGTGATGGTCACAAAGTGCGCCCTCGGAAATCGCTCCTACACGATCGAATACGCGATAGTCAAGGAGTCGGGAGAAATCGCGCTCACTGCGAAAACAGTGCACGTCGCGGTCATGTTGCCCGACATGAAGGCTACCGCAATTCCGGAAATGTTGCGCGAGGCGCTTTCGAAGACCAATTAAGTCAAAGGTCCTGGAGGAGTGGGGTGGCGACCCGTGCGGTCTCGACGCGGTTGTGCTTCCCGTTGGGGTTGAGGGGGATGTGGTCCAGAATGCAGAATTTCCTCGGCATTCTGGACGGGGAAAGATACCTCGCGCACGTGGTCTTGATGTGTTCTGGGTCAACACCGGCTCCTGGAACCAGTTTCAGGGCCGCGCATACGATTTGCCCCCATACGGGGTCCTGGTGACCAAAGACGCACGCTTCACGCACATTGGGACACGTAAGAAGGATCGCCTCCACTTCGGAAGGATGCACATTCTCGCCTCCGGTCACGATGACGTCGTCCAGTCTGCCAAGCACTCGGAGGCGTCGCCCACGTTCGAAAATGCCTGCGTCACCAGTGCCAAACCAGCCATCCGCGTCAAACGCAGACGTGCCATCGTTTGGATAGTACCCCGTCATCATCGCGGGACCTTTTACCCGAATCTCTGAGTCTCGTATTTCGACCTGGAAACCATCAAGAGGTTCACCGCAGGTCGGATCGTCATCGGAACGGTCAAGGGGTTGCGTGCACACCTGCGAACAGCATTCGGTGAGTCCGTAGGAAAGAAGTGTTCTGATCCCCTGTCGGCCGGCACGTCGCGGGAGGTCAGGATTTGCCGGGCCCCCGCCGATGAGCGCAAACCGCAGGTGTCCGGGCGCGCGCCACCGAGGGTAACGCTCCAGCACCCGTTCCAACATCGTTGGTACAAGCGACACCTGAGTCACCCTTTCTTCCTCTACGGCACGCACGAACTCATTCTCGGCGAAGCGTGGGTGCAAAACGACGCAAGACCGCGCAAGGAGGCATCGCGTGATTATGGAAAGGCCTCCAACGTGTGCAATCGAGAGGGATGCCAGCCAGCGGTCGTCTGCCTTCCACTGAAGGCGGGTCGCGCTGGCCTCCGCGCTCGCCACGAACGCTGCGTGGGAGAGCACCGCCGCTTTCGGGGGCCCGGTTGTGCCAGAAGTCAGGATGAGGCACGCCGTCCCGCCCGGAATGTCCCGTGCAAACGATCCCAGGCCGGACATCTCACGCCCGTTCACGAACGCTGCCGGTTGGAATACCTCCAGAAAGCGGGTTCTTTCGGCGAGGGGTGCGCGCGGGTGGATGATGAGAACGGCGATCTCGAGTTCCCAGAGCGCAAAAAGGGACACGGTTGTATCGAGATCGTTCAAGCCGACCATCGCCACACTGCTGCCGGCCAAACCTTTCGGCAGGATCGCGGCGAACTCTCGCATGCGTTGTTGCGTCGATGCGCTGAGTTCGGCAAACGTGTAACGGGTCCCATTCGCGCACAGTGCGGTACGCGAGGGGCACTCCCGCGCAGCTTCAACGATCGAGAGCCGCATCGAGAATTGCTCCACGGTTGAGGCCAAGGCCGGGTTGACGGGCACTCCGGACGCAGCACCCGTCGAAATGCTTTTCGTTACCCGAACGGGCTGCGGTGGTTGCGTCGTGGGGATACAGGCCGCACGCAAGGGGCGGCGGTTGAAGTGAAACCGCGAACTCGGCGTACGCGGCGAACGCGACTGCTCCGTCAAAAAGATGCGTGACGGTGCAACGGATTCCCCGTCCCGCTGCGATACGCGCGATCCTTCGTGATCGCAGAATGCCACCAAGCACCATCGGTTTGAGGACGAACACTTTGACCGGTGGCGAAAAGCTTTCAGACGCGGTTTTCAGGACATCTTCGGAAGTCGTCAAGCCTCCGAGGTACTCACTGATGCGTTCCGCCCGGATGCCTGCGAACGCTTCGAGTTCCCCGGGGTCCACGAGCGACTCATCGGCTGCGAGAGGCACGGGGGACGAACTCAACACCCGTAACTTACCTTTTTGAACGGGTTGCTCGCAGTACTCGATTCCGAAATCCGCGAACTTTTTCAGTGCCGGAATCGCCTGGTCGAGCGGCCACGAGCCATTGGCATCCACTCTGATGGAAAGCGAGTCCCCCCATTTGCGCTGAATGCGACCGATCATATCCAGCGTAGCCTGCACGTTATGAACGTCTCCTGCCTTGAGTTTGACAGTCGAGATGCCGGCCGCCAGTGCGCGGTCGATTCGCTGCAGGCTGGATTCGTCTTTGGGGGAATTCACGAGGATGTTTACAGGGACACGCCTCCCCGGTGGGAGTTCGTCCGAAAGAAAGGCAGCGAAGGGCACGCCGGCCAACTGAGCCGCGAGATCGATCCAGGCGGTTTCCAACGCCATTGCCGCGGCGGGAGATTTCTCCGCCACGTCCCGCAGCGACGTCAGAAGCGTGCCTTCCCACCGAGGTGCCGGGATCGGTGGCGGCAAAAGGTCCGGGTCAAACCTATTGAGCACCGAGTTCGCTGCTTCCAGGGTTTCCGGCGAGTGCCCTGCAAGGGGCGATGCCTCTCCGATACCGGTGATCCCGTGTCCGTCTTTCAGAACCACGAGAGTTCCGCGCCGTGGTCCCACACTCGCGTCGGGGTAGATTCTGATTTCGCGAATTCGCGGTGTCATCTCAAGGCCGAGAGAACAAGTCCCGTGGAAAGAAGGATGGAATACGTCAGGAGTAGAACGCCCGTCTGTGCAAGAACCGAGTTGTACTCCGCTCCCGTTGTGGCCGAAAGAAACCGTCGCGCCGTGAGTATTGCCATCGGCGCCGATGCGAGGGGTAAGAATACCCACGCACACGGCACGGAAACGGCAAAAATGACGACGGGAACGAGGTGAGCCATGGTGAGCAACGCGAGGTATTCACCCTTCGCAGTGTGAGGCCCGAGGATCACTGCCAGCGTTCGCTTTCCCGTGGCCCGGTCGTTCTCAAAATCGCGCACGTTATTCACGACAAGGATCGCGGTGCTCAATGCTCCAACGGCGACTGCCGTGATCCACGCGGACCCGGGAACGGTTCCCATCTGAACGAACGCCGTTCCACACACCGCAACGAACCCGAAGAACAACATCACGAAAACGTCGCCGAGACCGTGGTACCCCAACGGGTAGGGCCCGGCGGTATATGCCAGGGCAGCCACAATCGAGGCGGTGCCTATCGCCGCCACCGGCCAGCCTGAATTGAGCGTGAGCAGCAATCCCAGAACACACGCCGACCCGAACACGGCACCCGTCGCCGCGCGCATCTGCTCTCTGGTGAGAAGACCGGTTTGAACCGCCCGCGCCGGACCAACACGAGTTGTTGTGTCGTGCCCTTTCTCGAAATCGAGAAGGTCATTCGCAAAATTGGCTCCAACCTGGATAAGAATGGCGCACACGAGCGCGAGTGTTGCCGGGTACCCCGCGAACATTCCCTCGTAAAATGCGCATGCGCTTCCCACAAACACGGGGGCGACGGCGGCGGGAAGGGTTTTTGGCCGCGCGGCCAGCAGGTATGCGCCCGGAGAACCTGGTTGCGGGAAGGGCATCATGGGAGGCGCTTGAACCTCCGGAAATCGGGGAGGCGCTTCTGCAGGAACGCATCACGTCCCTCTTTTGCTTCCTCAGACAGATAGAAAAGCAGTGTCGCGTCGCCGGCGAACTGCTGCAGACCCGCCTGCCCGTCGCAATCAGCGTTGAGAGCCGATTTCAGGAACCGAAGCGCGGTGGGGCTGTGCTGGAGAATCTCCCGGCACCACTGTACTGTCTCGCGTTCCAGCTCCGCAAGAGGAACGACTTTGTTCACGAGGCCCATTTCAAGAGCCTGAATTGCGTCATACTGGCGGCAGAGAAACCAGATTTCGCGCGCCTTTTTCTGTCCCACCACACGCGCCAGATACGAGGATCCGTACCCCCCATCGAAGCTGCCCACTCTGGGACCGGTTTGTCCGAATCGCGCGTTATCCGCCGCAATTGTCAGATCGCAGACCAGTTGAAGGACATTTCCGCCACCTATCGCGTATCCGGCTACCATGGCTACCACCGGTTTGGGAATGGTGCGTATGCGGCGCTGAAGGTCGAGTACGTTCAGGCGGGGTATCCCGTCCTCGGCCACGTAACCTCCTGCCCCTCTCGTTTTCTGGTCTCCGCCCGAACAAAACGCTTCGTTTCCGGCGCCCGTAAGAATCACGACACCGATGGTTTCGTCGTCGCGCGCATCGTCGAACGCAGCGATCATTTCCTTCACCGTGAGCGGGCGGAATGCATTTCGCACCTTCGGGCGATTGATGGTGATCTTCGCGATTCCCTCGGCCTTCTGGTAAAGGATATCCGAGAAATCGAATCCGGGAACGGAGCCCCATTCGGGAACAGGTTGCGTGTGTTCCATCGTTCAGTCCTTGCCGCGCAACTGGTCGGCGGCCAGCTGGGAAGCCTCTTCAAGCAGCCCGTAGTGCTTTTTCGAAATCGCCGGGTCTATCACGGCCTCAGCAACGACGGGTCTGTCGTTCGGGGTCGTGTCGGCCAGAATCTCCCGCATGTCGCGCGGCGTCTCAACGCGTGTTGCGTGTACGCCGAAAGAGCGTGCTACGTTCGAAATGTTCAGCCCATGCGGCATCACGAACCACGTATCCAGCAATCCGCGAAACTCCGCGCGACATGCGACAGGGAGCTTTTCAAATATGCGGCCCCCGTTGTTGTTTGCTACAACAATACGCAGCGGGACACGCGCGGCGGTAGCGATGTTCAACGCGCCAACATCATGCAGGAAGGCGCTGTCTCCGATCAGCAGAGTTGTTCGTGATGTGTGCGTGGCCGCAACGCCCAGAGCCGACGAAATGGATCCATCTATTCCGGCGGCACCCCTCTGACTCACCACACGGAAACAGGACGATTCGGCGCGGCAGAACCAGTCGAGATCGCGTACGGGCAGGCTGTTGCTGACGACGAGGATATCATCCTTGCGAAGACTCTCCGCGGTGAATCTGGCAACCGTCGCCTCCGAAAGCCCGGTTTCGGTCTCCGCGAATTGCGTTTCCAGGAACCGCCACGCAACTTCTTCAGCCCGCGACCACTCTTCGGCCCACGATGACGTCCCAGCGGGCCCTGTTAACTCCGTGGATATCTGGCGGCACACAGTTGCGACGTCGGCCCGAACATGAATCGAAGCGCTGTTTTGCGGGTCATTCCAACCAAACGCGGCGATCACAATTCGCGGGATTCCCGGTGCTTCCTCCAGCATGCGCGTTAAAGATTTGGAAACGGGGGGAGCACCGATCTGAATGACAAGCTCAGGTTGGAGATATGCGCGTGCCTCCGTGGAGCGTAGCAGGAGATCGAACGCCGTAACGCGACCAGCCATACGTGTTCCGGTGAAGCGCAACTGGCTGGTTGCTTCAGTTAGAAGCGGGAAGCCGGTGCGCTGAGCCAGGCCCTCTATCAAATCCCGGTATGCACTTTGCCCGATTGGAGCCGGACCGGCAACTATGAGTCCGCGCGTTTTGCTTCGGATGAGTTGGGCAAGGGTATTCACCGTTTCGGTGTCGAGACCGGCCACGCGGGGCACGACAACTTGTGGAGCCGCCGCGGACGCTAGTCTTGGCCCGACGGTTTCTACGGTAGAAGGCTCCAACGGTTCCCTGAAGGGTAAGTTGACGTGGACAGGCCCCGGTTCCGGCAGCCGCGCAGCAACCGCCGCCTGGGTTACCTTCCTCGTTACCGCGCGGAACGCAGCGTCGCCGGGTTCCGGAGTCCCCAGGTCGACAAAAAGGCGTGAGAAAGAGGAAAAAAGATGCGCCTGGTTCACTGACTGCGGCGCCGCGTTGCCGTGGAGCTCTGGTGGCCGGTCGGCGCTCAGAACCAGCAGCGGCGTATACGAATGCGCTGCTTCCATGACCGCCGGCAGATAATGTGCGGGTGCGCTTCCGGACGTGCACACAAGACACACGGTCTGCCCGGTGGCCTTCGCATACCCGACCGCAAAGAATCCCGCGGAACGTTCGTCGAGTATCCGGTGGACGACGATCTCGCGCGTTGTGGCGAGAGCCAGAACAAACGGAGTGGATCGCGACCCCGGGCTTACCACGAAGCAACGTACGCCGGTTTGCACGAGGGTTTCCAGAATCCCGCGTGCCCAGAGGAACTGAATGTCACCGAACGTCATGTGCGAGGCCCAGTGCAAGTCTCATCGGTTTCAGTTTCGCCTCGGTCTCTCCGTATTCCGTTGCCGGATCTGAAGCCGCAACGATTCCGGCGCCAGCGAACAGACGGGCTGAACCCGGTGCCACGAGGGCCGAGCGGATTGCGGTGACGAAGCAGCCATCACCGTTACTGTCAAACCACCCGATCGGTCCCGCGTACCATCCCCTGGGCACCTCCTCATTCGCGCGTATCCATTTCAACGCTTCGTCAGAGGGAACTCCTCCCACGGCGGGAGTCGGGTGGATGGCACTCACGAGACGGAGGACATGAACATCGTACTCAAGCGCGCCTTCCAGGGGTGTCTCCAGGTGTGCGATATCACCGTAAAGAATGATTCGCGGGGACGTAGAGACTTCGAGCGTTTTCGCAAATCCTCCGACGCTCCGCCTAATTGCCTCTACTACAAGTGAGTGCTCATCTGAATCCTTCGCGCTGCGCATCAGAGCGCGACGAGCCGCGCGTTCCGCCTGAGCGTTCCCGTGGAACGGCATCGAACCCGCAAGCGCATGAGTCACGAAGCGGGGACCTCTTTTGCTGACGAGCAGTTCCGGTGTTGCCGCCAGGAAGAGCTTCTCCCCGAAAGAAGCTGCAAAACGATAGGAATCTGGGTAATGAAGTGCGAGCAGGTCAAGCGCTCTCCCGATGTCCGGCTTTCGGGACAACGATTGCAGAACGCTTCTGGCAACTACAACTTTCTGGAATATCCCTGATGTTATGCCGTCCTTGATCGAAGCGATTGATCGAAGCCATCGTTCGTGCCGGTCCTCGCCGGTTGTTTCGTGTGGAGTTGCTGGTGCGAATGCCCTGTCCTCTCGTGCTTCGGTGAGTGGAGCGCGAAGGGTACCCAACAACTCCGAAAAGCCATGAAGCGCTTCCCCGTGCAGGCCACGCCCGCTTATGACCGTGGCCCGGAAGGAGCCCCGGGCACATGTTATGCATATACTGGGAAGCACGCAGTAATTCGAAGGAACGCCATCCCATTCTGTGCTATAAGGCCCGGCCGGGTCAAATGCAAAACCCGAGAAAATCCTTATGCGGGGTTTGCGCGTGCCCGGAAAACCGCGCCATTCGATCCTGTCCCAAAGCGTAGACGCAGCACTTTCCGCGGCAGCAAACCTGTTCTGAGCGTCCGGGGTGATTTTCCATGCGGCCCCCCATGCGAGGGTTTCCTCACCCGACGGTGTTGCCCAGTAAATCCATGGCTCCGTCCCGTCGAGTTTCAGGCCACCGGTGAGCGAGGTTCGCTCAATCGGAACGGTAACCGCGCGAAAGCGATCTTTTTCCACAGGTGCGCTCAGCTGGTCACGCAGAAATGAGAACGCCTCACCTGAGATGATCGCGCATTGGAGGTAAGGTGTCGGCGAAATAACTGGACCAATCATTTTGCCTGCTCAGAGCCTGGCCGGTCGTGGCCGGCCTTTGTCGGCTTGGACGCAGATATCACTGCTGCCGCGCCGAAGCTGAGGGATCGAATCGAAGGAGAAACCGCACCGAAAGAAGTGAGAAGGTCAACGAGCGCTTCGGCACAGCAGTGGGCTTCGATACTTTCAGCAAGGTAACGATAGGCCTGTGCGTCGGTGAAAGGCCGGACCAGGAACGGGACGGCACCATTCATCCAGGATTTCCTCAACACACGCCATACAGGGTGGCCAATCGCGGGAAAGCTGTCGAGAACGACCAACCTGCCTCCCGGTTTGAGGACCCGCATCATTTCACGAACCGCGGCGGGCAGGTTCGGAAAATTCCTTGTCGTGAAGAATGTCGTGACGAGATCGCACGATTCCGTCCTGCACGGAATGAACGCCGCATCGCCGACGCAGAAATCGCTTTCCGGTTCCCGAAGCGATGCTATTTCGAGCATCCGGGAGGAAACATCCATACCCAAGTACCGCGCGGAGCGAAATCTGCGTCTGAGCAGACGAATTACCGATCCGGTGCCGCAGCCGACATCAAGAACAACAGCCCGGTGCGGCAACGAGATTCCTTTGAGAGCGCGCCGGCGCCAGATGGTCGTCTGCCCGAGTGAAATTACGATGTTCATTGCGTCGTAACGTGGCGCTATCCTGTCGAACATCGCGGTAACATATCGCCGCTTTGTCTCCCCCCTCGCACGCGCCGCGTCCTTCGGAGCAATCTCAATCATGCCGTGTTCTCCGCGGTTGCACCCGGCGTGCCTGGGTCCGTCGCCGGAATCGGCGTAGTTTTGAAGCTCCGTGTTTCACCCTCACGAAGGAGTCCGCCCTGTCACATTCTGACATTATCACCATTCTTGCGGCGTTCGCCATCGGGCTCTCAAAAACCGGTTTCGGTGGCGGTTTGGGAGCAATCGTGTCACCGATGTTCGTAATTGCCCTGCCGCCGCGCGAGGGAATCGGATTGATGTTGCCTCTCCTCATCGTCGGTGACATGCTCACGCTCACCTTTTACTGGCGCGGATGGGACAGAAGCAATCTCGTGGCGTTATTCCCCGGCGTGGTGGCAGGCATCGGTCTGGGAATGGTCTTGCTGGGACATATCCCGGACAATGAGTTCCGCGTCGTGATTGGCCTCCTCGCGATGGTGTTCGGCAGCGGTCAGGCTCTCCGGCAATGGCTTGTTCCCCATGCGGAAGCCTTTACGGGAAATCGTTTCCTCGGCGCGCTGGCCGGATTTGTCACCGGGACGGTCTCTGCAATCGCGCACCAGGGAGGGCTTATCACAACGCTATACCTCTTGCCGCAAAGATTGACCAACCAGGCCTTCGTGGCCACCAGCGGCATCGTGTTTACCCTGACGAATCTGACGAAGTTGCCCGCGTACGTGTTCACGGGGCTTGTGACGTGGCCGATCATCGTCAAAGCGGCAATGTTATCGCCTGCCGTAATCATGGGCGCGCTCCTTGGCGTACGCCTCAACCGACAGGTTCCGCAGAAACACTTTGCGTGGATAGTTCTGTTCTTCGTTCTGGTTACCGGCGCAAAGCTCGTGTGGGATTACTTCATGTCGAGCAGTTGATCATCCCTGCTGTTCGCGCCGCTCCAGTTCCGCGCGAATGGACAGGTAATTTCGATAACGATGTTGCGCAATCGCGTTATCTTCCACGGCGTTCTTTACGGCACAACCGGGCTCATTCCTGTGCGCACATCCGCGGAAGCGGCACGCGTCCACGAGACGTCTGAATTCAGGAAACAGGTCTGAAAGCTGATCTGCCGAACAATCCCACAGACCGAGTTCCCGCAGCCCTGGAGCATCCACCAGATGTCCTCCCGATGGCAATCGGTGCAACGAAATGGTGGTGGTCCTGTGAGTGCCGAGACCCGTTTTCCTGTTCACGTGGCCTACCGGTAGGTTGGCTTTGGGGACCAACGCATTGACAAGCGAGGATTTCCCGGTTCCTGAAAGGCCAACCGCAACGGTGTTTCTTCCTGCGAGCAGTTGCTCCAGATCCTGCAGGCCCTCGCCTGTCACTGCGCTCGTTCGAACGACGGGGTACCCGATCCGAGGATAGCTCTCAATCACGCGTTCCACGTCCCTGGGAATACCAAGATCGATTTTGGTCAAACACACGATGCCCTTCAGGTTGTGGTGTTCGCACCCGACCAGCAGCCGGTCGAGAAGGTCCGGACGGAAACGGGGAGCCTGCGAACTCACCACGCAAAGAACTTGATCCACGTTGGCCGCGATGACCTGCTCGAGATGGGTTCGCGAAGGGGCTTCCCGCGAAAGGGTTGACCGCCGTTCGAGTCGTTCGACTATAAGACCGACACCTGCACCCGGCTCCACGCGTACATCGTCGCCGACAACCACAGGATCCACGAAGCTTACCTTATGCACGGCCTGCACTCGCCTGCGCCGCGAAGTGACGTCGGCTTCGGGGTATTCGAGGTTTTTCCTCAATTTGCTCGACAGGCTGCACAGGACCTCCGATGCGTCTCTTTCGACGATGTAGAAGTTTCTGTGCTTCCGAATTACGGTACCGACAAACGAGGCCTCACACATGGGTGTCGCCGCAATCGATTGCCCGGATATCACGCAGGCTCGTTGTACCGCTCAATCACCGCCCCCAGTTTCTCCAAACGCGTTTCGAGATGATCGTACCCGCGGTCGATGTGATACACGCGAGATACTGTGGTCTCGCCCTTGGCAACCAGTCCTGCGAGCACAAGGGATCCACCCGCTCGAATGTCACTTGCCATCACCGGAGCACCTGTAAGTTCGGGAACACCTACCACCACCGCTTTGTCGCCCGCGATGGTGATGTTCGCGCCCATGCGGCGTAGTTCCGGTCCCTGAGTGAACCTGTTGTCGTACACCTGTTCCCAGATGAGACTTGCGCCCTCCGCAGTTGCCATCGCCGCCATCATCGGTGCTTGCACGTCAGTCGGAAATGCGGGATAGGGAAGCGTACGCACGTTGACAGATTTGAGGCGATCGGGCCCTTGAACCCGGACGCCGGTATCCAGTCTCGTAACGATGGCACCGGCTTCTTCCAGCTTTGTCAGCACGATCTCGAAGTGGTCCGACCTTGCATTGGCCAGAAACACATCACCCCGCGTCATAGCCGCCCCCACGGCAAATGTGGCTGCGTCAATGCGATCCGGAACAACCCGGTGCCGTGTTCCATGGAGAGCCTTCACACCTGTTACCCGCACCGTATTCGTGCCAAGGCCCGTGATCTGCGCTCCCATTTTGGCGAGGCACTCTCCGAAATCCACCACTTCAGGGTCACATGCTGCGTTCTCTATGGTGGTCGTCCCTTCTGTGAGGCACGCCAGCAAAACTATGTTCTCCGTTCCGGTGGCGGCAGGATAATCCAGCGTAACGAGCCTGCCGCAACGATTTCGCGCCTCAACCTCCACGTATCCTTTGATTTCGTTGACCATGCCGCCAAGCGCTTTGAACGCGCGAAGTTGGTCGCTTACAGGACGGGAACCGATGGCGCAACCGCCGGGCATCGACACCCGGCATCGCCCCAGACGGGCAACCAATGCTCCTGATACGAGGAAAGACGCGCGCATTTGCCGCACGAGATCGTAGGGTGCGGTATCACCGATAGCTCCCGTGGCGTCGAGCGAAAGAGCCCTTTTCTGAGCGTCGTAGCCTCCCCTCACGCCGAGGGTTTCGAGAATGCGCAACATCACCGTGACATCGCGCAGTTGTGGCACGTTCTCAAGTACCAGAGTTCCTTCGGTCGCCAGTATGGACGCCGCCATCATGGGCAGTATGGCGTTTTTCATGCCTTCGATTTCCACCGAACCGACCAGCCTCGCGCCGCCTTGAATACGAAATGCGTCCATGCAGATTTCCTGCTTGTGAAGGAGACCGTTCAGAGTGCTCGGCGCCGGTTCGTGGGAACTGAAGCGCCCGAATTCATGTGGTCACCGCGAAAATCACTTAACCCGCGCACGAAGCTGCGGGCCGCAACGCCATGGAACTCAGTTCTTGCGTTCTACGACCGTTGCTATCAAGTGCGGAACGCCAAACACCAGCGCAAGAAGTGCGCCCATGTGCCGATTCACACAGTCTGCAGCGCTTCCGGAAGAGTCTCAACGAATGCCCGTATCTCGTCGCGGACGCGGCGATAGTGCGAAAGAGCTTCCGCGTCATCGCGTGATCCCTCCGCAAGCGCGGGAGGGTCATCGAACCCGTTGCAAATGATCTTCGGGTTTCCCGGGAACCTCGGGCAATTGACGTGCGCTGCGCTGCTCAGCGTGATTACGAAATCGAATTCACGGTTGGGTAGTTCGCCCACCGTTTTCGACCTGTATCCGCTGATATCTACTCCCGCCTCCGCCATCACCCGCACCGTGCGACGACTCAATCCCTGCTTCTCTATTCCTGCCGAAAACGCTTCCACCTCGTGGCTCTTGAGGGTTCTTGCCCAGGCCTCCGCCATCTGACTGCGGCAGGCGTTTCCTGTTCCGAGAAACAAGACTCGAACCTGCCGTCCAATCTGCGCGGTTAGCTTCTGTGCTTTCCGTTCATCGCCAGATGCGTGCGTCAGTTTGGCCACATCCTCAACGATAACAGGGTGCTCGGCCATCTCCGTCCGCAAAACCTGTTGCAACGATCGCTCCCACACGTTCTTCGGCTCCGCCAGACGGTAGAACATCCACGTCCCGTCCCTCCGTACTTCGACCAGTCGCGCCGAACGCAACACCGAAAGATGGCGGGATATCTTGAAATCTGCCTCACCCAGGGCATCCGCAAGATCGCCAACACACGTCTCGCCCCGCACCGCGAGGAGAATTGCGACACGAAGGCGGATAGGATCCGCAAGAGCCCTGAAAAACCGCGCCTCTTCTTTCATGGGAGTTTCCGAACACGGACGCCTGCCGCGACTAACCTTCTTTCGAAAAGTAAAGATAGGGGTTGCGGTTCAACGTTCATCGCCCGAGCCCCAAGAGCAGACCACGAAACAATCACGCGGCTTCACGGCCTGAAACGCCTGCGGCAACGATCACCGCCGAGATTGCGCGCGTTTTCGTGCGAAAAATCGTTTACAAAAAAACGCCGCCCCCGATCGTTCGGGACGGCGCAGAAAAATGGTGGGCGATACTGGATTTGAACCAGTGACCTCTTGCATGTCAAGCAAGCGCTCTAACCAACTGAGCTAACCGCCCCATGTATTTTATGGTACGCCGTGCGGCGTACTCGGTCAAGGTGTGGCATCTGAGGGCCACTGAAGCGTAGCTTTCTAAGTGCGGGTGCAGAAGCGCAAGCCCACCTCACGAAACCCCTGGAGCGGTTGGCCAATGTCGTCTGGGTATGCCCAATGAGAGATCCGCGGCGCACGCTAGGTTTGAGAACGATCCTTCCGTGGACTCTCGCTCTTGGATTTCTCGCAGTGGCAATGTGTCTGGCAGCCGACGTCCGGTCGACCGATGGTGGAAGGGAGGGCACCCGACCCGGCGCCACGAGTCCGGTATCTGCCCAGTCGCCAAGACGGGCGGCTTTTCAATCCGATTCACCATCTGACAGCTTTCGGGTGAGGTTCCGAACGGAGTTTGCCAGATCTCTGAAAACCTGGGGATTCCCCGGCGATGTCAAGCGCCGCAATCCTGGCTTTTCAGGTGGCGTACTGATCTGGGACGTTCGCGTGCCTGTTGGTTATCCGGTTCTGCGTGCAACCGCCGAAGTGATCTCCGTTGTCCATTCCTTTGGCGGATATGTGTACCGGGCCGAACATGAGTACGCCGACCCGCTTAAGGTGAGGCTCGCGGTTGGTGCTGCGCATACGGTGACGGATTCCATTCTTCTTGCGACAGACCCTTCCGTTGCCTCGCGCGGGCTGCTTGCGATAGTGATTGATGACATGGGGTACCGCAGTTTGGCGGAATCCGGCAGGTTTGCCGCCCTCCCTTTCCCCATCAATCTTGCGTTTCTTCCCGCCGGGGAGAATACCCATGATCTGGCGAAGCACGCGCGCGCCGGTCGAAAGACAATCCTCCTTCATCTTCCGATGGAACCCGAAAACGGAAACGAACCGCTCGAGCCGAATACCATCATGACGGCCATGGGCGACGACGAAATACGGGGTTTGACGCGCCGCCATCTCGAATCGGTGCCCGGGGTGGTGGGTGTGAACAACCACATGGGTTCTCGTGCAACCAGAGACGAACGGGTAATGCGTGCGGTGCTTGCGGAGATCAGGGATCGGAACCTTTTCTTTCTCGATTCGTACACGAGCCCGGGTAGCATTGCGGCGGCAACGGCGCGGTCACTCGGAATACCTACCCTCGAAAGGGACGTCTTCCTTGACAATTCCTCTGACATTCAAACCATTCAAAGGGAACTATGGGCGGCGGCGGATAAAGCTTCGAGATCCGGCCGCGCCGTGGCGATAGGTCACGATCGCCCCGAAACGTACGAAGCGTTGCGAGTAACGATTCCGGCAATTCAGAGGTCAGGGGTTCGCGTGTGTTCCCTGTGGGAGTTGCTCCGTTGAACCGTGCTCTTGTGGCAATCGCAGTCGCTTGCTCGACGGGTCTGCTTGGGTGTGCGGCGTTCGCGCCTCGCCCGGCTCACGTGACTGCGGAGCACCTTGACCCGTTACAGGCGCTAAAGGTTCTGAAAGAATCCTCGCGCGCCTACAAGGTCCGAGTTGGAAGTCTTCGCAAGAATCGCGTGTCCGCACCTTTCGTGGGACAAGAGCCCGTTCAGGTCTATGACCTGGCGGCGGAACTTGGGGAACTGTGGGACCAGGCGACTTCAGAGGCGCTGTACGGAAACCCGCATCGCAGCGCGCAACTGCTTGAAGCGATTGTAAACGCGGAGCCGACATGCGCGGAATGCAGGCACGAGTATGCGCGTGTTCTCATAACTTTGGCGAACGGAACAAAACTCACAAAGGAACGCGCAAACGAGCTGCGGTATCGCGCACTGGATGAAATAACCGTCGCCGGTGTTCTCGATCGCGAGTGCCCGTCAGGCGCCGGTGCGTTCTACCCTCCGACATCCGCCGGACGAACCGACATCTGCCTTCTCCCTCGCTCAAGGCAGGCAGGTGAATTGTTCGCTGCGGGGAATGATGCGTTCAACAGCGGCGAGTTCACTCAAGCCCGTTCGCTTTTCGAACTCGTTGTGCAGCGCGAACCGACATTCGGACGTGGCTACGTCGCGCTGGGGGATATTTGTGCGGAACTGGGCGCGTATCAGGAAGCCGCGGAGTATTTCACCCGCGCACTCGGCGTGGACAGCACGGATTTCCTTGCGTGGCGTTCACTTGCCGAGTGTGCATTTTCGTCAGGAAATGCGGAACTTGCGAAAGAAGCCGCCGTAAGGGCGGTGGTCAACAATTACCACGATACTGAATCCTGGAGGCTGCTGGGGAGCATTGGAAATGCGAGCGGCTTCTCCGTTCGCAGGAAGCGCATCTCGAAGCGAGTGGAAGTCAACGAAATTGCCGGCGGCTCCGTGGAGATCGTGCTGGATTCCCTGGCCGAACCTTCGTCCCATGCGGCGTGGTTCGCATATGCGGCGGTTCGCTCAGTCTGGCGGTACGAAGGTCGCTTTGCGGGGCGGTTCCCGAGATCACGTAATTACTTCCCGACCTATGACGAGGAAATGGAGGCACTTGCCAGTCTGATTTCGGTGTGGCGCGCGACCTTTGCCGACTCGGCCCAAGCAGGTGCGCAACCAGACGCGGAGCTGGAGGCGCTGTCCAGAATCGCGGAAGACGGTTACTTGACTGAGTACGTTCTTTTTGAGGAATTGTGCGCTGATAACCCGGATATCGTTCGCTCATTTTCGCCGGCGCTGTTGCTCAGGATCCGGGAATACATCTCGCGATATGTGATCGGCGGGCTCTCGGTATGACCGTTTGCAACCGGAGGTGAGCGGTGGATCGGAAGAAACTGCTTTCGTGTCTTTTGGGCGGTACGATGCTCGTGTGTGCCGTCGTGGTTCTGTCGGGGTGCGGGCGGAGAATTACCGAGGAAGAGAGGGCGCAGGCGTTCGCGTATGTGCAACAGGGGGTGGCCGCGGCGGAAAGCGGCCGACTTGACGTGGCAACCGATCTGTTCAAACGGGCGATCGCACTGGATAGCACCAACGCCGAAGCACATTACCGGTTGGCGATGATGCTGCAATACGCTCCCACGCCGGACCTTCAGGAGGCCGAAGCGGAGTACCGCCGAGCGATCGCACACGATAGTTCTCAGGTCGCGGCAATGTTCAACCTGGGTCAACTGTGCGCCCAGACTTCCAGGTATGATGAAGCGCTGAGTCTTTTCGAGAAAGTGCTCGAACGGGATACGACCGCGCAAATCAGGTCATTGACGCATTTCTGCATCGGTATGACGTATGGCATCAGGGGCGACGCGGACCGCGCGGCAAGGGCATACGCCGAGGCAGTGCACGTCGACAGCTCGTACGCACGCGCCTACGTAGGCTGGGGCAAGGAACTGGCAAGAACTCAGCGCTACGAAGAAGCTGCCAGACTTTTGGAAAAGGCACTTACGCTTGACTCGTCCTTGATCGAAGCGCACAGCCATCTTGCAACATGCTACCGTGGGATGAACAGGATGGACGCGGCTGCAGCGCAGGACAGGTTCTACCAGCAGGCACGGGCAGGAAACCGTTGATGGCATTCACGACCTGGAAGTTGATGCGATGGAAAATTCGCCGATACTGCGTTACTGCGGTCGCTCTTGCCTCCCCTGTCTTTGCGACGATTTCCTGCGGCGGTCAAACGCGGCACGATCAGGCTTCCGTTCCGCCGGACACCGCGCGCGTCTGGTTTGTGGACGTTGCGGACAGCGCGGGTGTAAACTGGCGATGCAGCTACGGCACTGACGAAACGGAATTCATCCTCGAGACAACGGGTCCGGGACCGGCCTGGCTTGATTTCGATAACGATGGCTGGATGGACTTGTTCTTGGCCAACGGCTCACATTTCAATCCTGACACCGTATCGAAATACCGCCCGCACGCAGTTCTTTACCGCAACAACCGCGACGGAACGTTCGCGGACGTGACGGAAAAGGCAGGCGTTGGGTTCGCGGGGTGGGCAGGCGGGGCATTGTGTGCGGATTTCGACAACGATGGCTGGACGGATATCTTCGTGACGAATTCGTTCGGTTGTGACGTTCTCTACCACAACAACGGGAACGGAACCTTCACGGACGTTACGCGAAACGCAGGGGTTGCGGACGAGTATTACGGCACCTCCGCGTGCGCGCTTGATTACGACAGAGACGGCGATCTGGACATCTTCGTGACGAATTATGTTCCTTACGACACCTCCGCCGCCGTGGCGCAAAGGCCGGGCACGAGCAGGTATACAATCGTTCGCGGGGTTCCGATGTCAATGGCTCCGGAAGGGTATCCGGGGGAACCGGATCTATTGTACCGAAATAACGGTGACGGGACGTTTACCGAGGTCAGCAAAACTGCGGGTCTCAACCGCACACTTGGCCGGGGGCTGGGTTGTGTCGCACTGGATTTCAATCACGACGGATGGCTGGATGTCTACGTAGCCAACGACGCAATGCAGAATTTCCTCTACCGAAACAACGGAGACGGGACATTTACCGACGTTGCAGAGGAGACGGGCACTGCGTACGGCGAAGGCGGGATTCCCGCTGGCAGCATGGGCGTCAACTCAGCCGACCTCAACGGTGATGGCTGGGGAGATATCCTCGTGGCAAACTACGAAGACCAGACCCCCAGTGTCTATTTCAACATGGACGGGCGATTTTTCATCGACCGAGCAGTTCCGTGCGGAATCGGTGGCCCGTCCCTCATTCCCCTCCAATGGGGATTGGTCACTTCCGATCTGAACAACGATGGATACGTCGACGCGTATTTCGCCGGAGGGCATGTATCCTCACGTCTCGAATCACGGTATCCGAATTCGCGATTCGCGCAAAGGAACAAATTGTTTCTGAACAGAGGCGACGGCAATTTCGACGATGTGACGGACTGGTCGGGTCCGGGGCTCGAACTGGTACGGGCGAGCCGTGGTGCATCCGCTGCCGACTACGATAACGACGGTGACATGGACATCGCGGTGGTTGAAAAAAGTGCACGCTTCAGTCTTCTGAGGAACGACACACCTCATATGGGAAACTGGGTGCGGGTCGTCTTGCGCGGGGAACGTAGCCCTCGGGACGGAACCGGTACCCGGGTCAGGGTTCTGTCGGGGGGCAGGTGGAAGACCGCGGAGAAACACTCGGGATCCAGTTACGCGAGCACGGAGGACCCCCGGCTTCTGTTCGGGCTGGCCGTGGCAGCAGCTGTTGATTCCATTGAGGTCGAGTGGCCGTCAGGGGCACGAGACCTCGCAGTGGGTATTCCAGCCAATACCACTGTGACATTTCGGGAAGGATGCGGCTATGACGTGTCTGCGAATCGTTAGGTCACTGGTTGTGTATGCGTTTCTCGCAACAATCGTGGCATCTTGCGCAGGTACGATTACGCCCGAAGAAAAAGAACACGCCGCGCGTCTGTTTTCCGCCGGGTGTGGTCTTATGGCCGAATCTCATTTTGCGGGCGCGCAGGTTCTGTTCGATTCTGCGCGAGCTCTCGACCCCACGGAATCGTGTTACTGGGTCGCCGCCGGTCAGGCCAGAATGAATCAGGCCAATTACGACACTGCTAACGCGCTGTTTGAAAAGGCAGTTGAAATAGACTCCACAAGGCGCGAAGCGTGGTTTGCGATCGGCTTCCTCGCCTTGCGACAGGCGCGAAACGAAGATGCCATACGTGCTCTGGAACGCTGCCTCGACGACGCAGCGGCGCTGTATCTCGCCGGAACGGCATATGCAAGAATGGACAGGTATGCCGACGCGGAGCGGCTGTACGCGAGATCTGTAGAAGTCGACCCCCAGTTTATCTCCGCGTATTACGCCTATGGCCAGTTGCTCCAGAGACTGGGGAAGGACCGGGATGCGCGACCCTTGCTTGAGCGATTCTCGTATCTGAGAGACAACGGCGGCACAAGCATCGATCTGGGAGGAGATATCGGAACCCACAAACAGGGACGAATGGCAGATATTCCCGTCCCCGAGCGGTTTTTCTTTACTCCGGACGTGGGCGCTTCTCCGATGAAGATAACGGCCTCCTCGGTCAGGTTCGCCGGGCGGCTCTCCGTTAGCCCTGGGAAATGGGTCGCCGCGCGCGCTTGCGACCTCGACGGGGATGGCGCGGATGAGTTACTCGCGGCTTCAGAAGACGCAGTGAGAGTCTGGCGCATCGCGGCTGAGGATTCCGGTTTCGTATGCTCGGACATTACGCCGCAGTTCTCGTTCCCGGGGATCAGTGGCACGGGCGGCAGAATTCGCGACCTGGCGCTAGGAGATGTGGGGCGCGACGGATTCAAGGACGTCCTGATCGTGCGCGAAAAACGCTCCACGCTTTGGGTCCGGGATCCGTCCAGCAATCGTTTTGTGCTGTTGAGGGATGATCTGCCGGGCGCGATGACAGGCATACTGACCGACCTCGATCATGACTCCTACCTCGATATTGTTCTTGGGACAGGAACGGCTTCCTCTCCACAGATCATCTTCTTGAGGAACACCGGTGCTTCAACTTTTTCCGACAACACCGACTCTTCCGGACTGCGGGCAGAAACTCTCGAAAGCCATTTTCGAGGGCGAGGGCCGGTCGCGTCAATCCGTGCGGCGGACCTGGACCGCGACTGGGACACAGATCTACTGGTCACATTTGCGGCGGGTGAACCAGTGGTGCTGAAGAATCAGCACGATGGTCGTTTCGGTCGTGTGGCGGACAGTCTGGATGCGGTGAGCCTTCCGCGATCAACCGTCGGTGAGCACGTGTTCTGGAGCGAGGTAGGAGACGTCGTCGGAGACGGGTGGCTCGACGTCGTCATTGCCGGGACGAAAGGCGTCATATCTATCACCCCCGCTCGTGCAGGGCAAGCCATCCAGATATCGCCGAATGTGGCCCCGAGCCTGTATTCCGGGTTGGGCATGATGGAATTGCAAGACATCGATCTGGACGGCGATCTTGATGTGCTGGCCAGCGGCTTCTCGGAGGAAACCGGCGTCTTCTTGAAGGTGTTTGAAAATCGTGGTGATGGTAAGAACTGGACGCCCGTGGACGTCCCGACACCCGCAACGCGTGTCCCCGAAGGACGTGTTGTTGGGCTTGAGCCATTCTGTTTTGGCAAACCGGAGCAGTTGGCGGTGCTTGCCCTTTCTGGAACGGGTGTTCCCGTTGTTGTGCGCGCCGCGCCACGGGGAAAGCTGATTCGCATGGTGCTCGACGGAGGACGGAGTTCCCGGGATGGCCTCGGCGCCGTCGTCGATGTAGCGCAGGGCAGCCACTGGCAACGGCGTGTGCTGTCCGACGGCGGGGCCGGACAATCCGGGTGCATGCTGGCAATCGGGCTGCGGGAGGATACCCCGGTTGATCTCGTTCGCGTCACGTGGACCAGTGGAATCAGGCAATCGGTTCCGGATACCGCATTGTCGGACGCAGACTGCCGGCTGGTGGTTGTCGAAAAACCGGGGGAAACCTCCTCTTGTCCGTTTGTATACACGTGGAACGGTCGCGAATTCGAATTCATCGCGGACGCGTTGGGCGGGGGTGTGATCGGGGTGGTTACTGTGCCGCCTTCCACCTATCATCAACCGGATCCCGACGAATACATTCGCATTCGTGGCGACCAACTTAAGCCACAAAACGGGAAATTGCGCCTTCGCGTCGCAGAGGTCTTGAATGAAGCGTCGATAATTGACCAACTTGCGCTTTACGCAGTACGGCATTTTCCAGGAGAAGAAGTCTACACGACCGAACGGATGAACATGGTGGAACCGCCGCCCACGTTCGGAATCTGGCGAATCAGAAATGCACACCCCATCCGCTCCGCAAGAACGGACATGGGCGGCGATGCAACGGCTCTGCTGGAGTCACTCGACCGGCGTTATGTTCACCCGGGGAAGCAACTTCCGTATGCCGGGTTTGGCGTTCCACACACGTTGGAGCTGGACCTTGGTGACCAACCCTTGGGGAAACCGATCGTTCTCTTGATGGATGGGTGGACTAGCTTCTGGAATTCAACATCAATCGCAGAAGCAGCGCGTGACGGCGTGGGCTTCATCCCGATGAGGATAGACGTACGGGAGGGAGACAACTGGCGCACAATAGTACCCGACATGGGCATTCCTGCGGGAAAACCGAAAACCATCGTAACAGACTTGACTGGTAAAGTGCCCCGCGGCTCGTCCAGGATAAGGCTGGTGACCAATATGCTTGTATTCTGGGACCGGGCACGGGTTTCAAATGACGCAACTCTTGTTCCGACGAACGAAGGCATGGAACGCCTCCCTCTGGTGTCGTCGGAACTGCAGTACCTCGGATACCCAAAAGCCGTGTCCCCCGACGGTATAGAGCCTTACACGTACGTGTATGCCGATTGCGGTCAGAAATCGCCGTGGGGTACCTTGCCAGGGTATTTCACTCGTTATGGAGATGTCGGGCAACTGCTTTCCGCGGCTGACGACCGATACGTGGTAATGAACCACGGCGATGAGATCGCGTTGGAGTTTCGAGCCGGGAATGATCGCCGGGCGGGGTCGGAAACCGACTATTTTCTTTTTCTTTTCGGGTACATGAAGGAAATGGTGGCACGCGACTCGCTTCTTTCGCAGCTGGAACCTTTGCCGTTCCGCGGCATGAGTTACCCGTATTCTGGAGCGAGCCCGGTGGCTCAGGATGAGGATTACCGTGCTTACCGTGCGGCGTATCAGACGCGCCGCCTGGGCCACGCGAACTGATTTCGGATTTCAGCGGGTGGAGGATCATGCGACCCTTTCTGGAAATCTCGCGGTGCCGCGGGCAACGTAATGGAATGCCGCCGCGTGGAGTGTTTTACGCGCTTGCCCTGGGAACTGTTTTCGTGTTCGCCGCGCAAGCGCCGGCGACACCGTTGAGGAGCCCTGAGGAATCTCTGCGGCGAATTGACGAAACTTTGAGGCGGCCAACGAGGTCCGCGTTCCAGCGTGAACGGAATGTGCAGACGGCGCGTGACATGATCGCCCGTTTCAGGGTTGAATATCCGGGTCCAGAGTACCGGGGAGCCGCGCTTCTGTACTCCGCGAGATCCGCGGCGATGCTTGAGGACTTCGCCCTGGCGCGGAATCTTGCAGATAGCGCCATGGCCATGCCTTTGACCGACTCACGCAGAATAGAGGCTGAGTTCATCCTTGGAATGGCGTCGATTCGGATGGGAGAGACCGCCCGCGGGGCGCAAGTGCTCAGGGAACTGCTCGCGCGGCGTGTACGGCATGAAATAGTGCCCGAGGCGCGCATCCTCCTGGCGCAAACGTTGGCAGAAAACGGTGATGGCGCCGGCGCTACGGCATTGCTGGATTCCGTGATTCGCGAAGGACGCCCGGACTGGGCGGTTGAACGCGCGCGACTCCTCAGGCCCGGTTACCGGCGAATCGGTCAGCCGGCGATTGACTTTGCGGCTCGCGCACTTGATGGATCGAGCATCCGGTTATCCGATTACGCTGGCAGAGTGGTTCTGCTCGATTTCTGGGCCACGTGGTGCGGACCTTGCAGGACCACAATCCCGGAGATCGCACAATTGTACGAACGCTATCATGCGCAGGGATTTGACGTGATCGGGGTCAGCCTTGATACGAACGAGGAAGCGCTGAGGTCTTTCATCGCTACGTACCGCATGCCGTGGCAACAGGTGTTCGAAGGGGAGGGCTGGCAATCCGAGATTGGGAGGACGTACGGCGTCAACGGAATTCCCGCGCTCTTTGTGATAGACCGGAGAGGGAGAATTCGCGGTAACGAATTGCGTGGCAGACCTTTGGAAGAAATGGTCCAACGACTTCTCCGTGAGTAGGCGGCCGGGAAAATCGAGGAGTCAACCCTGTGACAGGACTGCTGCTCGAAGGAATTGTCGCGTCTGGCAAAACCAGCGTGATCAGAGCAATCCAGGCGTTGCCCGCATGGCAAAGACGGTCGTCGAAGCTCCTTTTGAGCGAATTCTTTACCGAACGTGCGAACGAACATCTTCGTAACCGAGATGCAGATGCGTACCGCGCGCTGATGCACAAGAATCTTCGGATTCTGGATGCGGCGCGGCAAATCGAGATGGCGAGTCCGTTGCTTTCGGAAGAAAGCGGGCGTGAGCTGTGTTACCTGCTGGAACGGTTCCATTTCACCAACGCGATTTCCTATGCGGACGGCCTTTTAGAGACGTACCGGGATATCGATCTCACGCTCGCGAGGCTGAACTGCCGCGTCGTCGTTCTGCTGGTCGAGGAATCCATGGTTTCCTCGCGAGTTGCGGAAGTGTTCCGTCAGCGGGGGCAGGCGTGGCAGGCGTACCAGAAACGTCTTGAGGAAAAAGTGGGCGACCTCGGCACGCATTACGTGGGTGTTCAACGTGCGTTTGTCAGCGGCCTCAAATGGACGAGCATGGAACACAGGACAATCGATGCCACGGACAAAGATTGGCGGAGGTGCGCAGAAGAGATCCTCGAATTCTGGCGCATTTGAACAAGGCTGAGACTCGCCCGGTTCGCCCGCGACATGCGCGACAAGATTGAGTGAGGTGTAGGTGTTCGATTACCATCATCATTCCGCGTTTTCCGTTGATTGCACGGCTTCGATGCCAGATGTCTGCCGGGTGGCGGTGGAACGCGGCATATCCGAGATCGCGTTTACCGAACACATGGATTTCATCCCGGAAGAGAAAAACACGGGATACTTTCGGTATGACGCCTACATGGAATCCGTTCGCCAGTGCCGTGAACGATTCCGTGACGAACTGACAATAGTGGCGGGGATCGAGGTAGACTACTGCCCCGATTTTGAGAACGAAACAGGGAAATGGGTCGAGGAGAGGGAGTTTGATTTCGTAATCGGCTCAGTGCACTACCTTCGGGGGAAGGGCAACATCTCAGAACCGCGAGCGCTGGGCTTTTTCCGTGGAAGGACGGAGCGCGAGGCTTACGGTGAATACTGGGATCTCGTACTCCGTTGCGCGCGCTTTGGAATATGGGATGCGCTGGGGCACATCGATCTCGTGAAACGGTACGGCACGCAGGTTTTCGGGCCGTTCAACGAAGCACGACACGCCGAGGCGCTGGACGAGATTTTGTCAACGCTGGTCACGAAGCGGATTGCGCTTGAGATCAATACTTCCGGACTTCGGCAACCGCCGGCCGAGTGCTACCCGTCTGCCGCGGTGTTGCGAAGGTACAGGGAACTCGGCGGCGCGCGTGTTACTGTGGGGTCGGATTCGCATGCGGTGGATCATACGGGAGCCGGAGTTTTCTTTGGTCTGCGAATGGCCAGGGAGACAGGTTTTACGCACGTGGAACGCTTTCGCCGACGGGAAGGAAGCGCGGTCCCGATCAATCTCGAGTTCGGACCGGGGGATGAACGGCTCTTGCAACAAAAACGGCTCTGAGCCATCTTTGTGTGTGTTCCTCGTTGGTTTCTGGCCGCGCGGCCGGAATGCGTGCGCGATGGACCAAATCGGGCAAGGCAGCCGCGAGTTCGGTGTTGCGTGCAGTGAGCAGCCGGACACTGCACGGGCTTACACGAAGGCGGGAGGAGTAAATGGCGACAGATCTCAACGCGATCTCTCGGGTTATCCGTTCGAAGAATCGCTTCGTGGTTTCCGCCCATATGCATTTTGACGGCGATGCAGGAGCCTCACAGCTTGCGATGGCGCGACTGTTGCGCATGGCAGGCAAGGAAGCAATAGTCGTTAATGACGAGGAGACCCCGATTCAGTTTCGGTTCTTGCCTGAAATTGAAACGATACTGACGGCGGTCCCCGCGGACTACGCTCCTGACGCAGTTGTGATTATCGATACCCCTGTCCGGGAGAACATCAACTGCGGCGACATCCGGCGCCGTTTTCAGAAACCGGTGGTCTCCGCGGAAGAGGCCGGCACAATTGGGAAATCGGCGTGGAAAGACGTGGTAACGATCTATCTCGACCACCACGAGAGGAGCGACCCTCTCGGGGAATACGCGTACGTTGACCCTACGGCGTCCGCCGCTGCTCTGATTGTTGCGCGCCTGCTGAAGGCGCTCAAAGTGCCCGCAGATTCCACTCTGGGAACGATGATCGTGTGCGGGATCATGTCGGATACAGGACGCTTCAGTTTCGCGAACACAACGCCTGAGGCCCTCCGGATTGTTGCCGACATGATGGACGCGGGGGCCAGCGTCAACCAGGTCGCGACGGAGCTGTATTACAAGAACTCGTTCGACAGTGTGCGTGTGACAGGACAGGCGCTTTCGACGATGGAGTTATCCGCGAGCGGAAAAGTCTGCTCCATGTTGATCTACGAGGAACCGGTGAATGCTCAGGGCCAGGCGATCGAGGTAGAGGATCTGCCAAACTGGCCGGTGACCATCAGAGGGGTCGAAATCGGGATGTTCCTCAGGCCAGGAGCGGACGGAACCGTTCGTGTGAGCATTCGGTCAGCAGGCGACGCCGACGTGAACAAGTTCGCTTCTCAGTTTGGCGGCGGAGGGCACAAGAAGGCCGCGGGCTGCAAGATGAAGATTCCCATCGAGGAAGCGCGCCGCGCCCTTGTCGCGGCGGCGGAGAAATTCCTGTTAGAAAAGTGAATGAGATACTGCTTGTGATGGGAAGGACCGGAGAAGGGCCGCGCAGAGGCGCACCTTCTCCTTTTTTTTGAGGAGTCTTCGTGATGGAACGGATTCGGCTGGGCCTTATTGGAGCGGGTGGAATGGCAAACGCGGTTCACTATCCGAGCCTTGCGGAAATGCCAGATGTCGAATTGAAAGCGTTGTGCGACCTTGATGAGGAGCGCCTGCGGAAAACGGCGGACCGCTTCAGAATCGCGGCGCGCTACACGAATTACCGTTCCATGTTGGAAAATGAACAGGTGGATGCCGTTTACGCGCTGATGCCGCCGCATCAGCTGTTTGACCCGGTGATGGATGCCATAGAGCGCGGCAAGCACGTGTTCATAGAAAAGCCTCCCGCAATAACCTCCGATCAATGCCTTCAGATGGCGACTGCGGCGAGAAGCAGGGGCGTCCACACGATGGTGGCATTCAACCGCCGGTTCATCCCGGTCATGCAGAAGGCCAGGGAGATAGTCACCGCGAAGGGCGACGTGATCCAGGTGGTATCGACCTTCTACAAAGATTACAGGGAACAACCCCCGTACTACCGGGGTGCGGTGGATATCCTGACCAGCGACATGATTCATGCCGTCGACATGTTGCGGTGGATGGCGGGTGCGGAGGTTGTGGATGTCGTGAGTGACGTGCAGTCAAGGAACGCAAGTTACGCAAACATGTTCAACGCGTTGGTGCGCTTTGAGAATGGCTGTGTTGGAGCATTGCTCGGGAACTGGAATGTGGGCGGGCGGAGGCATGTGTTCGAAATGCACGCGGACGGAATAAGCGCTTACTGCAACCCTGACTCCACAGTGGAGATTCTGGCAGACAACGGCCAACCGATTGTGTTTTCGGCAAAAGAAGTGGCCGGCAGCGAGGAGAATCGGGTGTACTATGGTTTTGCGGCGGAGAATCGGCATTTTGTTGACAGCCTGAAGGCGGGCCGTGAACCTCAGACAAACTTCAATGACGCACACAAAACGATGCAACTGGTGGATCTGATCTACCGGAATGCGTGGAACTGAACGGCGCTGGCAACTTGTCGGGTGGCAACAAAGGGGCAGGCCTTACCAAGGCCTGCCCCTTCCGTTTCCACGTCTTGTGGTCCTGACCATTACTTCCTCGCGTACACCTTCGCCATCTCCTCGAGGGAGATCACTTTGGTGAAATTGCTGGCCTTTCCCGCGGTGCGGAAGGCGATCATCCTTGTTTCGACGACGTGCGACATGGCTTCCATCGCAGGCCTGAGATAATCACGGATATCGAATTTCTCCGGGCTTTCAACGAAGACCTTTCGGATGGTAGCGGTGGCCGCGAGACGAAGGTCTGTGTCGATATTGATCTTCCGCACGCCAAAATCGATTGAACGGACGATATCCTCCAACGGGACGCCCATCGCGCCGGGCATTTTCCCCCCGTACTTGTTGATTTCCGCAACGAGCTCCGGGGGAACGCTCGACGAACCATGGCTGACGATTGCGAGACCGGGCATCTTCTTGTTGACTGCCTGGACGATATCGTAAGCCAGAACCGGTTTCGCCTTGAACTTGAACGCGCCGTGGCTGGTCCCGAACGCAAGAGCGAGGGCGTCCACACCTGTTTTGTGGGCGAACTCCACCGCCTGGTCAGGGTCGGCCAGCTTTACCCTGTCAGCTCCGTGCCCATCTTCGATACCGCCAAGGGTGCCGATCTCCCCTTCCACGGTGATCCCGCGCTTATGCCCTTCAGCCACCACCCGGGACGTCACATCTACGTTGTACTCGAACGTGGACGGCGTTTTCCCGTCCTCCATAAGCGATCCGTCCATCATTACTGAAGTCCAGCCGTCGTCCATGGATTGTTTGCACGTCTCGAAGTTGTTGCCGTGATCCAGATGAAGTGCGACGGGGACTTTCGGGTAAAGCTTCATCGCTGCCTGAACCAGGCCGTAAATCATAACCGGGCCCGCATACTTGCGTGCTCCGCGGCTTGCCTGAAGGATAACCGGCGACTCAGTCCTGTCGGCAGCGCTCATGATGGCGAGGGTTTGCTCCATGTTGTTGATGTTGAAGGCGCCGACACCGTAGTTCTTGGCGATAGCGTCATCCAGAATCTGCTTCATGGTGAGAAGGGGCATGAATGAAATCCTCCAGCGGGATACGAACGGAAACCGGCCGAAAGCCGGCATGAAAAGCAGCCGCAGGTCGGCGCCAAAGACGATAACAAAAGATCACACAGCCGGAAGAGTGGGTCAAGCTTCGCGTTCCCGTGCCTCGACCGGAAACCGGCCGATCGCGTGCACCTCCGGAGGAGGGGGCGCAGACCGGCTTCAGGCTGCATCGTATATTTGTTAGTCCGCTGGTAGTGTGTCCACGGACATGTGAGGAAACGCGATGTATCCAGAGCTGTTCAAAATTGGACCCATCGCCGTATACAGCTACGGCGCGATGCTTGCGTGCGCGTTCATTGTCGGGGCGTGGCTGTTCCGGCGCGAACTGCGGAGATGGAATCTGCCGGAGGATCTGGCGGACAGCGTGGCATTGGCGGCGATGTTCGGCGGAATCATTGGCGCCAAACTGTACTTCGTCGCGCTGGAAGCGCCGGATGAATTCGCCGCGGAGCCTCTCAATACGCTGTTTTCAGGCGCCGGTCTTACGTTCTACGGTGGGCTGGCGGGTGCTGTTCTTTCCATCTGGTTTGTTGTGCGAAGGGCCAAGGTTTCATTCCTCCATGTGGCGGATTTGCTGGGACCCATACTGGTGCTCGGATACGCATTCGGCCGTGCGGGTTGTTTTCTTTCAGGTGACGGAGACTACGGACCGCCGACGAATCTGCCCTGGGGAATGAGTTTTCCGAACGGGACCGTGCCGACGGTCCTGAAGGTCCACCCGACGCCATTGTATGAGATCGGGCTTTGCCTTGCGGGATTCTGCTACCTTTGGTTCGTGTTGCGCCGCAGGACGCTGGCGCCTGGGGTGATGGTGGCAGCAACCTTCATCGTGGCCGGCGTGGAGCGCCTCGTCACAGAGTTCTGGCGGTTTGATTCCGGCGTATACGCGATGTATGCGTATGCAAACCGTGGCGGTTCGTTGGCGGAATCACAGCGCGTTGCGTTCGAAATTGCCACGAAAGCACATTTCGCGTTCGCCGGGTTGAGTCTCGCGCAAGTCCTCAGTGTGGGGCTTGTCGTCGCGGGCGTGCTCATTCTGCTTGTTCAGCGCAGGAAACCCGCGCGCGAAATTCCGGCTGCGGTTGGCAGGTAGTCGTAACATTTTTGCAGGGGAATCGATGCGTCCTCATGTACTGGTTCTGCGGGCGGCGGGCTCTAATTGCGATGTGGAGACCGCTCATGCGTTTTCCGTTGCCGGAGGCGAGGCTGAGCGTGTACACGTCAACCGTGTTGCCGAGAAGCCGTCGCTTCTGGAAAAGACATCAATCCTTGTCATTCCCGGTGGTTTCACGTACGGTGACGATGTCAGCGCCGGCAAGGTTCTGGCGAATGAACTCATGACGCGCCTCTCGGAGCCGCTTCTGAGGTTTGTTGAACGGGGCGGCCTCGTACTCGGGATTTGCAACGGTTTCCAGGTTCTCGTAAAAACGGGCCTCTTGCCGGGGTGGGACCAACAGACCCCCTCGTGTACACTGGCAGGGAATCTTTCCGGGAGGTTTGAGGATCGCTGGGTGTGGTTGCAACCGGGGAGCTCGCGATGCGTGTACACGCGCGGCCTGGAGAAGCCGATTTACCTACCGGTGGCGCACGCTGAGGGTCGTTTTACCGCGTCATCCCCGCAGGTGCTTGACCGTCTCGCAGGGAATGATCAGGTTGTGTTTCGTTACACGGATGCTCTGGGGAACGACGTTGGGTATCCCGGAAACCCGAACGGTGCCGATCGGTCTATCGCAGCCATCTGCAATATCTCCGGACGAGTAATGGGAATGATGCCGCATCCGGAACGCCACATTCATCCTACTCATCACCCCCAATGGACGCGCAAATCCGGCAACGGTCGCCCGGACGGGCTGGCCATTTTCCAGAATGCCATCCGTGCCGCGCAGGAATAGGGGCTGATGCGAACCGGTTCGCGAAAGCCCGCGACGCGAGCACACCTGCCACCAGGTGAGGCGATCCTGGCAGCCCTTGCAACACGCGCCAAGCCCTTGTCCTTACCGCAACTGGCTTCCGCAGTACACTCGACGCAGGACGACCCATTGTTCAGGCAGGCAGTGATGGCCTTGCGTCGGGAAGGTAGGATTTACGTGGGGAGGGGGCAGCGATACGCCAGCGCTGCGGGCCTCGGTGCGCGGCTTGGGACCCTGCGCGTTGCCGACCGGGGGTATGGTTTCGTTGCCGTTGAAGGTAGGGGAGAAGATCTCTACATACCCGCAGAAGACATGGGAAACGCCCTGGACGGTGATACCCTGCTGGTTGTAGAACAGAACCCGCGCGGGAGTCGCAATCTCCGGCGGGGCGTTGTGCTTGGGATTGCCCACCGGCCGGAACGCGTAATCGTCGGGACGTTTCACGAGGGCGTTGGTTTCACGTGGATCCGCCCATTTTCGGCTCAATTGCCAGACCTGCAGCTCGTTTCCCTCGGTGCGGAAAGGGATGGGAAATCGCCTTCGGAAGGGGAGGTGATAGCGGCGGCTCTGGAACCGTTGTCCCTGGAGTCGTCCGCACCCGCCGCGAGATTCGCAAAATCGCTCGGGAAACAGGGCGACCCGTGGGTGGATGTCACCGGCATATTGTATTCGCACGGAATCCGGCTTTCGTTTCCCCCCGAAGCCGTCCGTGAAGCTCAACAGGTCGCGGAACGAGCTACGGATGCAGGGAAAAGAGCGGATCTGCGGGGGCTGGAGACGGTAACGATTGATCCGTCTGATGCGGCGGACATCGACGACGCGATCTCGCTTTCCAGGGACGATACCGGGCGGGACGTAGTAGGAATTCACATAGCCGACGTTTCCCATTTTGTGCCCGAAAACGGTGCCATAGATCGGGAGGCATATCTGCGCGGGACAAGCGTCTATCTGCCCGGCAGAGTCGTACACATGCTGCCGCCCCAGCTTGCGGCGGGCCTATGCAGCCTGTTGCCGGAGCAGGAGCGCCTTGCAGTCAGCGTTCTGATCACGCTGGACGAAACCGTTCTGCCGGTTCGGGTCGAGATCCTGGAGAGTGTGATTCGCTCCTCTGCGAAAATCTCTTACGAAGAAGCGCAGGACGCGATGGACGGGTCGGCACGGGCGGACAACCCGGCGTTCCCGCACGCGGGAATGCTGAAACGGCTTGGCGCCATCACGGGTGAGCTGGCGCGGAAGCGATCGCGCCACGGAGCGCTGGACTTCGATATCCCTGAGGTGCGCGTAGAAGTGGACACACAGGGAAGAGTGGTTTCGCTCCGCCGGCGTGAGCGTCTGGAAAGCCATCGCGTGATCGAAGAGCTCATGTTGCTCGCGAACAGCGTTGTCGCTGACCATCTGTCACAAAAACACTACCCCTTGTTGTACCGTGTCCACGCAGGTCCCGACCCGGAGAGACTTCAGGAACTCGCTCCTCTGGCGCTCTCCCTCGGGCAGGTGATTGCGCCGGACGGCCGTTCGCCTTCGGTGCAAGACCTCCAGCAGTTGCTTGAGTCCATCCGCGGGAACCCGGTGGCGCCGGTGCTTGAAGCTTTGATCATACGGAGCCTGCCGAAGGCGGTGTACCAACCGGACAACATCGGACATTTTGGTCTAGCGATGGAAGCGTATACGCACTTCACGTCGCCGATTAGAAGGTACCCGGATCTTGTCGTCCACCGCCAGCTCAAACGGGCGCTGAACGGAACCCGGCCGTGTTATTCGCACGAGCAACTGGCCACTATCGGGGACCATTGTTCCGCGGCGGAGAGGACTGCAGAAACCGCGGAGCGGGAAGCGATTCGAGCGAAACAGGCGGAATTCCTTGCCCTTCACGTGGGAGAGGAATTCGAGGGGACGGTCGCCGGGGTTCGGAAATTCGGGCTGTTTGTGGTCCTAAATGACAGCCTCGCCGAGGGATTTGTCCCGGTTGGCGACCTTCCGGCGGATACGTACGCGTTCGACCCCACTTCGCTTACGCTGGAAGGAAGAAGGTCGCGGATGACTTTCCGTTTCGGTGATCCGGTGACCGTCCAGGTCGTTCGAGTGGATGTGGGATCTCGACGGATCGATTTTCTGCTGGTAGACGCTCCTCACTC
>Ga0116178_10000210_pt1 | contig 51890 bp, 39 predicted proteins | sample AD_STIC12_MetaG_FD_89880 | JGI IMG/M metagenome (GOLD analysis project Ga0116178, IMG submission 89880) | Active sludge microbial communities of municipal wastewater-treating anaerobic digesters from USA - AD_STIC12_MetaG | ecosystem: Engineered > Bioreactor > Anaerobic > Digestate | place: USA...
CAAGATTTCCCTCTCGGTGCACCTGCCGGGGAACCTCGAGATAGGCGATTATCTCTTCACGACCAACATCGGCGCCTACAGCACCGCCTCTTCGACGAAGTTCAACGGGTTTGACGGCGCGAAAATCGTCCATGTGAAATAATCGATCGGCACAAGAAACCCCGCGGCAGCGGGGTTTCTTGTGACAACCAGGAATTTATCCAACAATAACTAGATTGAGTATGTCATTGCGAGGAGCTGAGCGACGAAGCAATCTTGCTATTGTCAAAGAAAATTACTATGAAAAAAATTAATATCTTTAATATCATCTCAATAATCATTAACAAGATCGCGTCGCTTTGCTCGCGATGACAGTTGCTATTGACCTGCCGGATTATATTTTTTAAAAATCACTTTATTTCCCAAACGACCGGTCGAAGAGGTCCTCGATGGCCTTCCGGGCGTCGTCGGTGAGGTTCCTGGTGCCGGTGCCGCAGAAGGTTTTGTGCGATATCACCGGGCTGTCCTTCTCCCAGGCGTTGTTGTTCCAGGTGAACCATGATTTCTTGTCCTGGTCATAGACGCTCACGGGCCGGTTGAAGAGCTTTGCGAGCTCGACGCCCCAACCGGTGCCGCCTTTCACCGTGTTGTCCTCGTTGATCCAGCCCACGGAAAAGACCTGGAAGCCCCTGTTGACCATGTGAAAGATCGACTGGATGACCTTGCGGATCATGTCGACCTCGGAGAAATTTCTCCCCATCCGCATGGACACGATTTCCATGCTCACGTTGCCTTCGGCAAGCTCCTTTGCGCTCAGGACCTGGATGCCGCGGTCGCGCTCCATCTTGTGGCCTTCAAAGGAGAAATTGACCTCCCTGATGCCGTGTTTCTCGGCCTGCCTGCCGAATTCAGCCTCGGTCCCCTTGTGACCGCCGCTGTACATAGTAAAACCAGATACGTCTGCCATGTAAAACTCCTGTTTATGAATTATAATGTTCTGTAATATCCTGTTCCTGGTCCAATAATTTGGCGCATATTCCCCCTGTTGCCGGATTTCACGGAGTTTAATGCCGGGATCTTTTCACAGCGGGACTCAGGATTGTTATAGTGGGGTTATTCAGGGTATGCTGATGCATGGAACCATGGGAATATCCACTGTTCCGGACACAAGGGCGGGATTGGCGCTTTTTGTCAAATAATATATAAAAAATTTTTTTTAATTACACGGTATTTATGGATTTCATTCCAACGAATATATGCACCCCCTGTCCCCCTGAGGGGGCATGAAGCAGGAATTCATATCGCACTGTAACCTCGAGTCTATCGAGATTTTTCTTGGAATGAAATTGATATACTACATAATTACAGTACATAATGCGCGCCCCCTCAGAGGGTACTGCGGGCCGATATGATGCTTGGTAGAGAGGCCGAATGGAGAGCTAAATAAAGGATTCATTTACGAAAAATGATTGTATAATAGTAGCTTGCTGGTATACAAGTCTTTATGACAACAACAAGTAATGGTGCAGCATTATTTCCAATGAAGAGCCTGATCAAGCATATTATCAGAACGCACAGGGCGTTGATTCTCAACGAAGCCTCTCAGATACAGGGGTTCATGAGGCTCCTGATGAAGCAGATCAATACCGATGAAAAGTGGACCAGGGACGAGAAGGTTGAGCTGAAGCGGCATCTCAAGCGCCTGTCGCTGTATATCCCGGTACTGATACTATTCAGCCTGCCCTTCGGCATGCTCCTTGTGCCGATCCTTGCCGAAACCCTGGACAGGCGCTCTTCGCGCCGTCCACACTAAACCCGGGGGATAATGAAATTATGGACTGCCAGATGCATCCGAAACTGGCGCGAATCGTGCCGTCGATTGCCGCGGCCCTGCTGATCTCCTGCTGCGCGTCTTCCGGCCGGCATTATTCTGCAAATAACTATGATTTACGAAGCGCGAAGATATCCATGACCGGGAAGGCGGCCGAATCGCCGGTGCGGACTTCTCTGCTGATCCAGTGCAGTCCCGGCGACAGGGGTGCCATCAACCTGTCATATCTTGTTCATGATGCGGATGCCATCAGGGGTTTTGACTGCAGTAATTTTGAAGGACCTTACGCGCCGGCTCTGTCAAGGAAACTGGCTGATGTTGAGGTCACAACCGCCGCCGGGTCGTTTCAAATGAAAACAGTCGTTGCCGGGTCGTATCAGGAAAGGAATACTTTTATGTTCGACGTTAGCGCCATGAATGCCGGTAAGAGCGATATCCGCACGATTGTTGAAATGCTGGCTTCCGGGGCCACATCGATCACCTTCACCATCCATGATATGAAGAATCCGGCAGCTATACCGGCATCGGGATGGTCCTCGCCAAGACGGGCGACTATGACCGGGCGCTTCAGAATTTCGAAAAGGCCCGCTCCATTTTCGCCTCCAACCTGGGCGAAGATCATCCCAACGTATCCAGCGTGCTCCTCCAGGAAGCCAGGCTCTATTATACCAGGGACGATTTCGCGCGGGGCAGGGACCTCGCGGAAAAGGCCATGGCGCAGTACCGGGGGAAGTCCCTGCACCCTCAGACCATAACAGCCTCGAACGTGCTCGGCGTCACGTACCTGTATGCCGGTGAGCCGCGGAAGGCGCGGCCTTATTTCGAGGAGTCAATTCGCGTGATTGAAAAGGCGAGGATCGAGGCGGGCGCCGAAAAGGTCGAGTTCATGAGACGCTACATCAACGCGTACTATTACTCCCTCAAGTCGAGCGCGATGCTGGGAGACATGGACGCGGTATTCAGCACCGCGGAAGCGTTGAGGGCCCGGGGGTTTCTCGACCGCATGTCCCTGAGCACCGCGCTTTCCGTGGAAGGGATCCTGAAAGCGGACCGGGAGCGCCTCATGGCGCTGAACGACGACATAGAGTCCCTTGCCTCCCGGAGGAGCGCGGAGATACAGAAGACGTCATCGGGCAAGGACAGCGAGGTCCTTGTGCGCATATCAAGGGAGCTGGAACAGAAAGAGAAGGCCTTCAGCGAGCTGGAGGCCACGCTGATGGCGAATGAGAAATACCGGAGCCTGCGGAAACCCCACATCGCCACGCTGGGCGAGGCGCGGGATATCTGCGGGACCGACACTGCCATTCTGGAATATGTTATCTGGGAGGAAAAGGACAGCGAATCGGACGCATATGCCCACAGGCAGTCGTACTGCCTGGTCATAACGGGGAAGGGACAGAAACTGGTAACCCTCGACAGGGACTTCGATTACACCGCGATGGTTGCAAGTTTCCGCGATTCCATAATAGACCAGAGTAAGAAGAAGGACCGGGAGTCACTGGGTGAAACCCTGTATGACAAACTGATTACTCCGGTTGAAAGTGAAATCAGTGGCATTAAAAACATCATCATTATCCCGGATGGATCCCTGGCCTTTCTTCCCTTCGATGCCCTGAGGGGGAAGTCGGGCGGCCCTTACCTGTGCGAGTCCTATACCGTGACCCTGAGCCCCTCGGTATCGGTGATGCTGATGGTGCAGAAGCGGCGCTTCAGCTCCGGCAGGAAAGCCTTTCTCGCCTTCGGCGGAGCTGTCTATTCAAACGGTAAAGGGGAAAAGAGAGGAAAGCGCAGGTCACCACAGCCAAAAGAGGTGTCTGTGAAGTCAAAGGAGTATTTTGCCGAAGAAGGGAGCCGCGGCAGGCCGCTCTACTACCGGAACCTGGGCCTGCAGTGGGACAATATTCCCGGCACTCTCGACGAGGTCAACGAGATCGATACAAACGTATACCGGAAGGATAAGACCCGGGTCATAAGGGGCGCGGCCGTATCCGAATCGAAGATCAAGGAGCTTTCGCGGAAAAACGAGCTTATGAAGTATAAATCGGTGCATTTTGCCTGCCACGGCTATTTTGACGCCGACCTCCCGTCCTATTCGGCGGTGGTCATGTCCGAAGTTTCCGGCACCGTGAAATCCGCGGAAGACGGGTACCTGTCCGTGCCCGAAGTGGCCCTCATGAAGCTGCAGGCGGACATCGTGAACCTTTCCGCATGCGAAACGGGCCTCGGGAAGATCGTCCAGGGCGACGGGGTTGTCGGCCTGGCCCGGGCCTTCCAGGAGGCGGGGGCCAACCGAGTAGGCGTCACCCTCTGGGAGGTGGCTGATGAGCCCACCAAGAACTTCATGGTGGGCGTGTACCGCAGGGCCGTGCACATGAAGATGACCTTCGGGGCCGCGGTATCGGAAACCAAGCGGGAGTTCATCAGGTCCCGCGAGTTCAGCGATCCTTATTTCTGGAGCGCCTTCGTGTTATACGGGAGATAGGTGGCGGCTGGAATGGCCGCGGGCGATCAGCGCATTGAGCCGCTGCATCTGCCCATGCGCCGTCAGGCAATTGTATTCAGGAGAAGCACTATGAAGTTGAAGGGCGGGTTTATCATGATCGCGGCGATACTGCTGGCCGGCCTCTTCCCCTGCGGGCCTGCGGGGGCCCGTGAAGCAAAGACTCCGGCGGTCGGTTTTGTCGCAGGCATCCAGGGGAGCGGATATATCGTCCGGAACAGGGACACCATCAAGATCTCCGGCATGGACCTGCTCTACCGGGACGACACGGTGCGGCTCACAAAGGGCGCTAAGGCCAGGATAAGCATCTGCGGCGGCAGGGGCTATGAAGTCCGGGGTGAGGCGGCTTTTATCATGGGCCGGACAGGCATACAATTCAAGCGAGGGAAGCAGTCGAAGACATATGCGGTTGACCGGAAGGCCTGCGCCGCGGCCCTCGAGGTTTTCGGTAAAAGCGACGCCAGGCTCCCCGAAATGGTCACCGGGGACCGGAAGGGAACCCTCATTCTCAGGTCCAGAAAGAAAAGCGAGCGCCGCGGCGTGTACGTGGTGCGAAGCCGGAAACAGGTGCCGGTAATCGAGATATTGAATGATAAGCTGGTGCCGCAGAAGCCGGTGCTTTACTGGACGCCGGCAGCGGGAAGCTCCTCCTATCGCATCGTGATAAAAAGCGGAGACGAGGTGATTTGGAGCTCCACGGTAATGAAGAATCGCTGCGAATATCCTGAAAGCGCTCCACGCCTCGCCGAAGGCCGCGGGTATGATGCTGCCGTTGAAGCTGTTGACGATAAGGGTGATGTCCTTGCCAGGGGCGGAAGCGCATTCTCCCTTTTCAGCGGGAAGGAAATTGAATCGCTGGGCCGTGACGAGTCGGCAATCAGGGATATGACTCCTGCGGATTCCCCCGAGCAGCTTATCCTGCTGGGCAGGCTCCATGAAGCCCATGGGCAGTTTGCCGAAGCCCTGTCATGTTACGAAAAGGCCCTGTCCCTTGACGGCGGCAATGATGGGCTCAGGGAGAGAATCGCCCTCATGAAAAAAAACATGGAATAGGGACTGCCTATGGAAAAAAAGAGACTGGAGACAGCGGGCAGGGCAGGCGTGTTTCTCGCATGCTTCGGGCTGGCCGTTCTGTTCAGCCAGACGTCCCTCTATCCTTACCTGGAAAACAAGATCTTCGACAGTTTTTTTCATCTCAGGGATTCCCTTGTCAGGCCGTCCGCGGTGTCATCGCCGATAACTATCGTCGGCATTGACCGGAAGACCCTTGGCGCATACCGGGCGCCGGTCATTTTCTGGGACCGTGAATTCGCGGAAACGATCCGGACGATCGCTTCCGCCGGACCCCGGGCCATCGGTTTTGACGTGCTCCACCTGGCGCAGGCCGATACGGCCCCGTATAAAACGCGGAAGGAGCGCCTGAAAGAGGCCATCCTGAAGACGAACGCCATCGTGCTTCCGTACTCGTCCGAAACCGGCGATATCCCCATCTATATCGCCCGGCACCTTGAAGAGCAGCTCGGCCTGGGCGGCGAGATGAAGCCCGCCGACAGGAGAAGGATCCTCTCCATAGCCGAGAAGATAACCAATATCGGCTTCGGCTTCGCGGAGCTTGAAGATGATGACGACGGCATTATCCGGCGGGCTGTCCTGGCTGACGGCAGGGACCCCGTCAGGGCAAGCTTTCCCCTCAAGCTCTACATGCGGTACCATGGCATTGCCCGGGACGGCATCAGGGTGCGGGACGACCGCCTGCTCGTGGGAAGCCATTCGGTCCCCCTGGAAGACGGAGCAATGGTCATAAATTTCGCCGGCCCTCCGGGCACCTTCAAGGCGCTGCCCATGATCGATGTGAACATGAGGAAAAACGATCCATCCTACCTGAAGAAGCACTTCAGGGACCGCATCGTCCTCGTGGGGGTGTGGGACCGGATGCTCATGGACGTGCACAACACGCCCTATGTCTCTTCCGTGGACGCGGTATCCCGCGGCATGTACGGTGTCGAGATCATCGCCGGAATCCTCGACACCATGCTTCGCCAGCGCTATATCCGGCAGAGCGGAGCCGTCACCGCCATGGCCCTCTGCTTCCTGTTCGTCCTGGGCGGCATCCTGCTGACGAGGACGACCATGACCAGGGGCATTGCCGTCATCGCGGCGTCTGAAACGTCGTACCTGGGCATAGCCTTTGCCCTTTTTGCCTTCTGCCGCTATGAAATCGCGGTGATCCTGCCGCTCCTGGCGCTTCCCGTGAGCTTCGGTTCAGGATACCTCTTCGAGCATTACATCCTGGGGAGGGACAGGACCCTGCTGCAGAACGTGCTTCGGAGCTATCTTGACCCGCGGGTCGTGGAGCGGGTCGTGCGCTCCGGCGACACGGGCATCCTGAAGGGACAGCGCCGCGAGATAACCGTGCTCTTTTCCGACATCAGGAACTTTACGGCCCTGTCCGAGAAGATCAGCAGGCCGGAAGACGTGGTGGATATCCTCAATGTCTACCTGCCGGAGATGTGCGGGATAATCCTCGCTTCGGAAGGGTGCGTTGACAAGTTCATAGGCGACGGCATCATGGCTTTCTGGAACGCTCCCAATGACGTGGAGGGCCACGCGGAAAAGGCGGTCCGGTGCGGCCTGGCAATGCAGGAGCGGATGGCCGCGGTCAACGAGAAGCTCCGCCGGAGAGGCCTGGTGGCCGACGGACTGAAAATCGGCATAGGCATCCATACCGGCACGGCCGTTGTCGGGAACATCGGGGGGGAAGCCAAGAATGATTACACCGCCATCGGCGATACGGTCAACCTCGCGTCGCGCCTCGAGGGAAAGACCAAGGATTACCAGTGCGATATCATCATCAGCGGATCCGTGTACGGCGAGATAAAGGGCATGGGCCTGGCGGTAAAGCCGATAGGGAAGATAGAAGTGAAGGGAAAGAAAAACAAGGTCCAGGTGTACGGAATCACGGGCTGATTTGATAATCACAGGCAGGGATAAAAAAAATAAGGTTCGCGCGCTTAAAAACTTGACAGTTTTGACAATCATCAGCATTTTAAACAACGATTTTAACTGCCAGCATAGCTCAGTCGGTAGAGCACGTCACTCGTAATGACGGGGTCGCCAGTTCAACTCTGGCTGCTGGCTCACAATAAAAAACCCTGACCATGTCAGGGTTTTTTATTGCAAATTCGGCCGATGCTGATTCGCGTCTATTCTTTTCCAGCATTCCCGGCATCCATGCGCTTCATGTATGCCTCGAAGGCGGTCCTCCCTTCCTCCTGCCAGTAGGTGACGAAGTGCTTCCTTTCGTCTCGTGAAAGGCTTCCCGGGCCGTGGCCAGGCCACGGCCGGGGCCCGCACCCGGGACCGCTCCTTCCATGGTGCCTGCTGAAACTCCCGAAGAATATCTTGGCAAGGATCACCAGGGCAAAGGCCTGCCAGTACGTCACCGCCTTGAGTCCGAAGAGGTCGGGCATGACCCAGTTCCACAGGTACTGGACGATGAGACCAAACACAAGGGCGAAGAGAATGGCAAAGGCAACACCGGCCAGCACCATGCCGATGATCCTGAGTATCCGCTTCCCGCGCCTTGATTTGCGTTCTGAATTGTTCATCTGAATCCTCCTTATCTGACTTGATGGACAAGCTGTTCCCGTATCCTGGCCATTGCCCGCGACTTGCGCGAAAGCAGGGTGCCGATGGGAACATCCCATGCATCTGAAATTTCCCTGAAAGACCGTCCTTCAAATTCCGTCATAATTATGATTGCCTTGTGGTCGTCATCGAGGGAATCGATAGCCCGGTAAAGGGCGTCCCTCGTTTCGTTTTTGTCCGCCTCGGTGGCGGTGTCATAGCGGCTGTCGCTCAGGATGTCCCTGAGGGAAGGGGCGCCGGCGCCGTCCGCGTCGAGCGACACTTCGTCCGGGTCGCGTTTTCTCATGATATCTATCACCCTGTTCCTGATGGAACGGTACACGTATGCGGCCAGGTCCTCCACCGGCACTGTAACGTCGGCCAGGTTGACGAGGTTCAGCATCACATCCTGGACGATGTCCTCGCCGTCCCGGTCTGCCGCGTCGTCTATGAGGCGCCGCACGTAGGCCACCAGGCGCGACCGCTCTGCCGCAAAGAACCGGGCTATGGTGCCGCTTCTTGTTTCATCCTTCATGGTATATACGACGTATTCCCGTGGTTTTTATTGCATTGTTTTTTAAATTATTTCATGACAGGCGGGTCCGGTTCCGACGGTCATGGCCTGTACAACGGACTCCATTATACCATTGATACCGCCGCGGCTGCAACGATTATAACCGTCGTTAGAAAAAGTATTGGACATATTTCCCGACAGCTGGTAGTTGTATTGAACACGATTGCTTACGGGAGCAATTTCATGAAACGGACCTACAAGCTGAAGAGCCTCCCCATGGTCCCCGATCCTTCGGGTGATGCAAAGAAGTTTTCCTATGACATGAATGCCGTCCGCGACCACGCAATGGGCGTCGATACGGCAAAGTTCCTCCTCTGCCCGGCATGGATACCGAACTTTTTCCTTGCCCTCATGGTGGTCGCCCTGATGTCAGCCCTGGCCTACGGGATCCTGGTTATCGGAATGAAGGTAAACCTGGGAGGGACCATCGCTGGGACGATCTTCATCCTTTCGGCAGTGGCGCTCTTTTTCCTGCTCTGGGTCGCTCTGGGTGTCCCCGCCGTGATCCGCAGACTGAAGCTTGACTTCGTCATGCAGGAGCGCGGGAAGGGGAGCTGGAAGGTCATCGACGAGGGCGAATGGGACCATTTCTGCAAAATGCGCCGGCTTGAACAGGACCGGCTGAAGCGTGAAGAGGAATTCCGAAAGGCGCGCCAGCAGGCAGGGGACAGATGAGCATTGTCATCAGGTACATTAAGATTGTATGGATCTACTTCTGGGCGATCACCATGACCCTCATACTTTTTTTCCCGATGATGCTGGCGTCCCTCCTGAGCACGACCGGGAACCTGGCCTTTTCGATTTCCAAGATCTGGGCGCGGGTCATGCTCATGGCTTCCAATGCCCGCGTTGAAATAATAGGGAAGGATAAGATTAAAAAAGGCCAGTCCTATGTCATAATTTCAAACCACCAGTCGGTCTTCGATATCCTGGCCATCGTGACGTCCCTGGGCATCCAGTACCGCTGGACCATCAAGAAGGAAGTGCTGAAGATACCGCTCTTCGGCCACGCCCTGTACGCGTCGCGGAACATCTTCATCGACCGGAGCAACCCGGAACGCGCCCGCGAGAGCATCCGCAAGGGCCTGGACCGTCTTCCCGCCGGCGTGAGCGTGATCTTCTTCGCCGAGGGGACCCGTTCCCACGACGGGAGGCTCCGTGATTTCAAGAAAGGCGGCTTCGTCGTTGCCCTTGAGCGGAATTTCCCCATCCTCCCCCTGACCGTGAACGGAAGCAGGAACGTCCTTCCCAAGGGGAGCATTGTCTTCAAGCCGGGCCGCATATCGGTCGTCGTCGGAGACCCGATCGAAACCCGCGGCTTCACACAGGATACCATGGACAAGCTCATGGCGCGGACCCGGGAGGTCATACAGTCCAGCCTGGTGCTGGACTGACATTGCTAGTGACCTTTTTATCCCGCACTATCCTGCAGCACGGACATTTCCAGATCAGTCCAAAATTGACATGACAAATAAGTGCCGGTATTGTCTCATGCCGGCTGTTGTTGCCCGCCCGACCAGCGTTCTCAGGATGAGGTGATGCCAATGCAGGAACAGGATGTACCGAAGGCATTGGCCCGGAGGGGGCGCGTTTGATACACATCTGCCGTAAAACCTCTTGCCATTCGTGATGGAGGATGGTTTTCGTGCGTTCCATACCCGTGCAGCATATCGTGTCCGATCGCTCGGGGCGCTCAGGGGATGGGTTGAGGCTAAAACAGTATCATTAATAAATGACCCCTCAGGGGGACAGGGGGTCTACCCGGAGGATCAATGCCCAAACTAGTTCTTATTCAGCCGCGTTTCGGCCATAGTGAAGTGGACCGGAACATCAAGACCGTGTATCCCCTTGGCCTGGGATACCTCGCGTCCCACGTGCCGTCCCGCTGGGACGTGGAAATCATCGACGAGCAGCTCGAAAAAATAGATTTCGGCATGAAGGCGGACATGGTGGGCCTCACCACGACCATCCTCACGGCCAACCGCGCCTATGAAATAGCCGGCGAGTTCCGGAAACGGGGCGTCACGGTCATCATCGGCGGCGTTCACGCGTCCATGCTCCCGGACGAGGCCATACGGTTCTGCGACGCCGTGTGCATCGGCGACGGGGAAAAGGCCATCGTCAGAATTATCGAGGACTTTGAAAAGGGGAGGCTGAAAAAGAAGTACACCGGGGAGCTGGGGCCCCTGACGGGCCTGAAGCCGCCGCGTCGAGACATCTTCAAGAAAGGCTACACCTTCATGCCGGTCAACACGAGCCGGGGGTGTCCCTTTTCCTGCCATTTCTGCGTCATCAACGAATTCTACCAGGGGAAGTACCGAAAGCGCGATGTGGAAGACGTGATCCGGGAACTGCGGGAACTGCCGGGGAAGGGTTACGTGATCTTCTTCACCGACGGCAACATGGTGGGGTACTCGGCCAATGACGTGAAGCGGTTCAAGGAGCTGTGCCGCCGCATTATAGAAGAGAAGAAGGCCGGCCGCTTCCGCGCCCGCGCCTTCATGGGGTACGCCTCCGTGAACGCCCTTGATGACGACGAACTCCTTGACCTGGCGTCTCAGGCGGGCTGCAGCGCGCTGTTTGTCGGGTTTGAGTCGATCAACCCCGCGTCGCTTAAGGACATGAACAAGGCCCTTAACCTTAAGTTCGGGCCGGAATCGTACGGCAGGCTCATCGACAAGGCGCACCGCCGCAAGATCGCCGTGGTGGGCGAGTTCATCGTGGGCAACGATTCTGACGACGCGGCCGTGCTCGAGGAGACCAGGAAATTTCTGACCCGCAGCAATCTCGACATCCTGCGCCTCCAGCTCCTCCAGCCGCTCCCCGGCACGAAGCTGTACGCGAACCTTGAGAAAGAGGGGAGGCTGTTCCTGAAAAATTTCCCCGAGGACTGGAAGAAGGCTGAAAAGGATTTCATCATGGGCGTTAATTTCAAGTTGAAAAACCTGACCGCCCGCGAGCTCCGCGCCTGGGCTGTGGAGACGGGGCTTGAATTCTACAGCCTGAAGAACGTGCTCAAGCGCGCGTGGCGCTTCCTCAGGGACACCGGCGACCTGAAATGGGCCGTGATAATCATGGTGCTTAATTACAAATCCAGAAAATCCTATGCCAATGTAACAATCGATTAATGGATTGTTTACCGCCTGCGCCGCCGCCCGCCGCCGGTAAGGGCCGCAATGATCCGTTTCCTTGATTGTTCTCATTATTATGTTGACAATTGAACCATGTCTTGGTTTCTGGTCAGAAATATTTCAGGGTGCAGTTGTTGTATTGATCATGCAGCTCGCGCCTCATGGGCAGAGCCGGCCTCAACAAATACAGATAATGCATGATAAAAAAATATGATAATTGAGGATTGACCTGGTATCAGAAAAAAATACCGACGCGACGGTTTTATAACAGGATAACAGGTGACAGAGCAATAGTTGATTTCCGGGGATTAACGTAACATTATTATCGGTCTTGAAGACGGGCCTGTCTTTATAATAAGAGACAGATTTGGATCGATCTGCAATTGGCAAGACATGGTGTTATCAAATAACTACCTTGCCTTTTGAGAGTGTTGTTAAGCCGGTCATTGTTTTAATACATAAAACATCGCTTATTGCATCGCTGTACACTCCATTAAAACAGTCATAGCAAAGTGAAGAATATAGTATGAAGATCCCCAGGGTGTCTTCATGGCATATTCTTTTTTTAGTAATTTAAAAAAATCAGCCTGATCGGGCTTAAATTGTATACCATACTATTAAATACAGAACATTCACTATTTGTTCCATGAGATAATTGAGAACTTAAGCAGTAGAAATTATGATTATTGATCCTTCTTATTATTAGCAGTTTACTGAAAAGCAGTAAACTGCTAAGCGATACAAGGATGTATCGCTGTTTTTCGAGGCATCAGCCGAGAAAAACGCGAGGTTTTACGAATTCACTTCGTAAAACCGCCACTGAAAACTCCATGGATGGCGTTTTTCAGGAAACTGTTAGAGCATAACTGATTTTGAGAGGACATTATAATATTGAAGGAGTGTGATATTCTTGGGTTTGATGGGACCCCGGTAATATTCACAGATGAAGTTTTTGACGGTGCTGATATCCCGATGCCGGCACACGTTGAAGGAGCAAAGGCCAATGATAAAGAACCAGGAGAAATATCAAATGCCGACCACCATTGCTGGCTTTGACGGACATTTACGTCTGTTGATTAATGGCGCGGAGTACTTCGTTCAGATCATCGACATATCCGAGTCGTCCCTGAGCGTGCTCATGGATGAGCGCCTGAATTCACTGGTCCCCGAAGCGACCCCCATGAATGATATCGAAATCTTCATGAACAACAGGCCCTGGGGCACCATCAATCTCGTCTTCAATGAAAAAATGCAGCTCAAGACCCTCGAAGAGGAAGTATTTCTCAATATCGCCGATGTCGCCGATAAAAAGTCCGCCTACAAGCTCTGGGAAATAATGTATCACCACATGTCGCCGCAGATGGGAGCGCCGCAGGTTGGGCTCGACCGCGAGAACCTTCCCCGCGTGCCGGGGCGGGGTCTGTACACCGAAAAGGCCCGCGTCGAGCGCCTCGATTACATCCGTGAAAAGACCGGCGCCTCCCTCGGCGGCGTGGGCAGCACCTCCCTTGACGCGCAGAAGCTCACGGGCAATATCGAGGGGTTCATCGGTTCAGTCGAGGTCCCGGTCGGCATTGCCGGTCCCCTCTGGATCAACGGGGCGAACGCCCGCGGATATTATTACGCGCCCATGGCGACGACCGAGGGGGCCCTGGTGGCGTCGGCCACCCGCGGCGCCATGGCGATCACCAAGAGCGGCGGCGTCACGGCCCACGTGCTCGGCCAGCGCATGATGCGCGTCCCGCTCTTCGTGCTGGAGAACATCCACGCCGCCCTTTTCTTCGCCTCCTGGATAAAGGACCATTTTCTCGATATCAAGGAAGAAACCAAAAAATATTCGCAGCATGCCGAGCTCAGGGAGATCGAAACGCTGGTCGTCGGCAAGTCGGTGCACGTGCAGTTCATTTATGAAACCGGCGACGCGTCCGGGCAGAACATGACCACCACCTGCACCTGGCACGCAAGCCTCTGGATCCTCAAGCAGATGGAGTTCTTCAAGAGCATCCGCTTCGAGAACTTCCTCGTCGACGGGAACCTGTCCAACGACAAGAAAGTCAGCTACCAGTCCTACATAAAGGGACGCGGCATACGCGTCATCGCCGAGACCTTTCTCCCTGCGGAGATTCTGCAGCAGGTCCTGAAAGTTACCCCGTGGCAGATCTATTCCTGCTATCAGGCCGGCGTCAGCGGCGCCATACAGTCGGGCACCCTCGGGCTGAACGTCAACATCGCCAATGTCATCGCCGCGATATTCACCGCCACCGGGCAGGACATCGCCTGCGTCCACGAATCATCGGTGGGCTATTACCATCTCGAGCCCAACGACGAGGGGCTCTACGCCAGCATGACCCTGCCGAGCTTAGTGGTCGGCACCGTGGGCGGCGGGACCAACCTGCCGCACCAGCGGGAATGCCTCGAGATGATGGACTGCGCCGGCCCGGACCGCGCCTACCGTCTCGCCGAGATCATCGTATCCTTCTGCCTGGCCCTGGACCTTTCCACCAGCAGCGCCATCGCCAGCGGGCAGTTCGCCGGAGCCCACGAGCGCCTCGGCAGGAACCGCCCGGTGCGTTATATAACCAACGACGACATCAACACGGCCTTCGTGAACAAGATCGTCCGCCGCACCCTCGGCGACGAGGACATCGCGATTTCCCGCCTGGAGCCGCTCAACCATGACAACATGGGCAGCAGCATCATCACCGAGCTGACGGCGCAGAAGTCGCGGAAGCTCCTGGGCCACCTGCCGTACCGGATGCATTACTTCGGTGAAAACCGCGAGGAAAAGAGCATCGACGTCATGATCAAGGTGAAGCCCACGGACAGCGAAGTCATACACATGATGAACAGCATCGCCACCCTGTCGGACGCGCGCCTCGGCGCCGAGCTCAAGAAAACCGAGGGCGGGACCGGGTTCAAAAACTGCCACATCCGCGAAATATCGATATACGAAGAGACGGACCCGCGCTTCACCAGGCACATTCCGGCCGTGTACGGCCTTTACCAGAACGATGACCGCGAGGGGTATATCATCATACAGGAGCTCCTGAACAACATGGTCCTGATGGACACAGCCGGCGACGTGTCGGGGTGGAGGAAGGAGCATCTCATCAAGGCCATCGACGGCATCGCCGAAATCCATTCGATATGGTACGGCCGCGAGGAAGAGCTGAAAAAGAAGAAATGGATCGATCCCTATCCGACCCTGGCGCGCATGCAGGAGTACAACCGGCTCTGGGAGCTGATGGCGGGCAATGCCTACAACGAATTCAAGAACTGGTTCAACGAGGCGGATTTCAACTGCCTGCAGAAGAAGATCCGGACCCTCCCCGAATGGTGGGGCCGGATCGAATCGATGAAGAAGACGCTCATCCACAACGATTTCAGCCCGCGCAACATCTGCTTCAGGAACACGCCGGACGGTCTTCGTCTCTGCGCCTACGACTGGGAGCTGGCGACCCTGCACCTGCCGCAGCATGACGTGGCCGAGCTCCTCGCCTTCGTGCTGCCGGATACGGCGACGCTGGACGATATCAAGCCCCTGGTCGAGTATCACCGGAGGCGGCTTGAGATGGGGACGGGCATGACGATCAATCCCGGCGAGTGGTGGGAAGGATTCCGCTGCGCCTGCTGGGATTTCCACGTAAACCGGCTCATGATGTACATCACGGCCCACACGGTGCGCCACTATGACTTCATCGAGCGTGTGTACGGCTCCCTCAGGAACATGATAACGACGATTAATGGCAGGTAACGACAATGAACAGTGAATATATTCTTTCCCAGAGCGACGCGTCGGCCAGAGGGGAGGACGTCCTCGGCGGCAAGGCCAGGAACATGGCGTGGCTCACGAGGAACGGGTTCCCGGTCCCGGAATGGTTCGTGGTGACGACGGGCGCTTTCATGGAGCAGATGCGCCATGATGCTCTCGGCTCCTGGGTCAGGACGGAGCTGTCGCAGGTGACCCCCGACAATGACCGGGCCGGCACAGTTTCGCAGAGGATCCGGGACCGGATATCCGCCATGGCCCTAGCGCCGGCTGTGGCCGTGGAGCTGAAAAAGGCCCTCGGGCGCATCGAGGTGGGCGACGACGCCTTTTTCGCGGTCCGCTCCTCGGCGGTGGGCGAGGACGCGGCGGCGGCCTCCTTCGCGGGGCAGATGGACTCATTCCTGTTCCAGAAGGGCTTCAATGCGATATCGAGGTCCATCGTTGCCTGTTTTGCCAGCGCCTTCACGGAGCGCTCTGTCAGGTACCGCATGCATCACGGGATGGACCCGGCGGACGCCAGGATCGCGGTCATCGTCCAGCGGATGATAAACTCCCGGGTCTCAGGGGTCTTCTTCACCGCGCACCCGGTGAACGGGAGCAGGAAGCAGGGCCTCATTTCCGCCTGTTACGGCCTCGGCGAAGGGGTCGTTTCAGGCAGCTGCACGGCCGATGAATATACGGTTTCCCTGTATGACGGGGACGTCACTCCGGTCATCAACGACAAGGACACGCAGATCCTCTTTGATTCCGAGCGGGGTACCGGCACGCGGGAGGTCCCGGTGCCGGAGTCGATCCGGACAAAGAGCTGCCTCAGCAACGATGAGGTGCGCGAGATCACGGAAGCCGGCAGGCGGATCGCCGAACGATGCCGGTTCCCCCAGGACATCGAGTGGGGCTATGACGGGAAGACGCTGTATATACTGCAGACCAGACCGATAACATCGCTGCCGGCGCCGGCAGAGCCGGAGGGGGCGACCATCGTGTGGGACAATTCCAATATCCAGGAGAGCTACTGCGGCGTGACCACGCCCCTCACGTTCTCCTTCGCGAACCGCGGTTATTCCGTCGTGTACGAGGAAACGGCGCGGCTCCTGGGGGTTTCCGAGGAGCGCCTCGCCGAGATGAAGCCGGTGTTCCAGAACATGCTGGGCCTGGTTAAGGGGCGGGTCTATTATAATATCAACAACTGGTACCGGGGGCTTTTACTGCTTCCGTCGTTCAAGACGAACAAGTCAGACCTGGAGCGGATGATGGGCCTCCAGGACCCGGTCGATTTCGTCGAGGACAAGCGCACGACGCTGAAGGAAAAGCTCGTCCAGCTTCCGCCACTCTTCAAGACGCTGTTCAAGCTCCTTTCCTGCTTCAGGAAGATGGACAGGCTGGTGGACGAGTTCAAGTCGGCGGTCTGGAACGAGTACGATTCCGTCGACCGCAGCAGGCTCCATACCCTCGGCATCGCCGAGCACATTGCCATAGCGGACAGGCTGAAGGACCGCGTCATGTACAACTGGCAGACGCCGATCATAAACGACTTTTACGTCATGATGATGAACGGCAGGGTTCACCGCTGGCTCGAAAAGGCCGGCGTGGAGAATCCCGTGGTGCTCCAGAACAACCTGATGGCCGGGGAGGAGGGGATCGAGAGCACCGAACCCACAAAGTTCATCCTGCGGCTGTGCGACTACATCCGGACCAGGACCGGCCTGGCAGACCTGATCAGGGAGGGCGATAACCGCGTGCTTATGGACATGCTCCAGACGGTAGACCCCCGCGCCTACGAGCTGTGCGCCCAGTACATCGAACTCTACGGCGATCGGTGCATCGGCGAGCTCAAGCTTGAATCCGTCTCGCTGCGGCAGGACCCGTCGTTCCTGTTCGCAATCATAAAGAATTATCTTGCCCGTGAAGACCTCACCATAGAGACCCTGGCAAAGAGCGAGCGCGAGTTCCGCGGGTCAGCCGAGGCCGAGGCCTTCGAGGCGATACGGAAGAACCTGGGCCGCATGAAGGTTCGGAAGTTCAGGAAGGACCTGGCAAAGCTGCGCCAGGCCGTGAAGGCCCGGGAAAACATGCGACTCATGCGCACAAGGATGTTCGGCCTGATGCGCGACGTGTATCTCGAGATCGGGAACCAGCTCGCCTTCTACGGCGTACTCGACGGGCCCCGGGACATCTTCTACCTTACCGTGGAGGAGATCGAGGCCTATGTCGACGGCCGGTCGGTGCAGTCCAGGTTCAAGCCCCTGGTGGCGTCGCGGAAAGAGGAGTTTTCCTCCTACGAGAAGGAGGAACTGCCGCACCACTTTTCAACGCATGGGCCCGTATACCACCATAACCTGTATGAATACCGGAGCACCGGCGAAGTCCGGGAAGACGCCGAGGAGCTCAAGGGAATCGGATGCTACCCGGGAAAGGTGGAGGAGAGGATAAAGCTTATTTTTTCACCGCAGGACGAACTCAACCTGAACGGCCAGATACTCTGCACGGTACGGACCGATCCCGGCTGGGCGCCGCTTTTCCCGACTGCCGGTGGCATCCTGGTGGAGCGCGGGTCGACCCTGTCGCATTCCGCCGTGGTAGCCCGGGAGCTCGGCATACCGGCCATTGTGAACATACCGGGCCTCACGAAGATACTCACGGACGGCGAGAGCGTCCTCATGGACGGCGCCTCCGGCGTTATCCGGCGCCTCGATGCCGGTTCCGCGAAAGAGACGGTGGCATAGGGAGGTATCGGCCATGGAATGGACAACCGGCTCAACAGTGCCTGAAGAATTTACCGCGGTGGCGCGCGGAGTGTACCGCGATGATCCCCACTGGATCCCGGAACTGCCCATGGCTGTTGAGCGCGCCTTCAGTCCCTCCAACAGGTATTTTGAAAAGAACAGCGCGTGGATGAGCTGCGAAGCGGGGAAGGCGCGCCTTGCCGGCTTCTACAATCCTTCCCTGGTGATCAACGGCCGTCACGTCGCCTTTTTCGGCTACTGGGAAACAATAGATGATGCCGCGGCGAACCGCAGGCTCTTCAGCGAATTTGAATCATGGGCGGGGAGCAAGGGTGCCGGCGCCGTGTACGGACCCATCAATTTTTCGACATTCGGGCCGTACCGTATCCGCCTGAACCGTTTTGAAGACGGCTGTTTTCCGGGGGAGCCGTACAATCCTCCTTATTATGAACGGCTGATGGGAGAACTGGGATATTCCATCGCCTATCGCTATTATACGCTGATAGGAAATCTCGATACCGTGTACCCGCCCCTGGACCGGTTCATGGTGCCGGTCCTCCTGGAAAAGGCGGAGCAGGGCGGCATCAGGTTTGTCCCTCTGACGCGGGAGTACTGGGACAGCCATATCGAGGAGATTTTCGGATATGTCGACATAGTCTTCTCATCCAATTTTGCTTATACCCCGATTTCCTACGAAGAGTTCAGGGCCTCAATGGGCGCCTATTTCTCCCGAATATTCTGCCCGCGTGCGTCGGTCCTTGCCCTTGATCCCGATGACCGGATTGCCGGGTTTTTCGTCAATTTCCCCGATTACTCGGAGGTCTGCCGCCAGGGCGCGGACAGTGCCGTGCCCGTTCACGAACTCAATTATGAAAAGCATTTTCCCTTGATAAAGAATCCCCTGATCCTGGGCAAGACCGGCGGAGTGCATCCGAAATGGAGAAAATTCGGCCTCTTCACGGTGATGAGCTGCCTGGGGATCAAGTGGTCGCTTCCCTATTACCGCCGCGTCGCCGCAGCCACGGCCCGGGAAGACAATTACTCGCTCCGGGTAGGGCGGATGGTTTTTTCAAAACCTGAGGATATCGAGCACCAGTACGGTCTCTTTGCAAAGTGCCTCTAATATAAGGCTGTGATGATATGAGCAATACAAAAAAATCCACCGGCAACATGGCCGAGCCTCTCTTCGAGCTTGCCGCTAACGTTCCGCGCCGCGTGGCCCTGTACATCCCCCTCGAGTGGAACGGGTCCGCCGTCATCCGGTACGAGACCGCCACGTTCGGGGAGCTTGCCAAAAAGATAAAAGCCTACCAGGGGGGGCTCAAGAAAGCGGGCTACCATTCCGGGGACCGGGTCATCATCATGGTCCCCCCGAGGGTCGATCTCTATTGCATCATCATTGCGCTGCTGGCATCGGGACTGGTGCCGGTCCTGGTGGATGCCGGCATGGGGCTCCGGCGCATGGTCTCCGCCTTCGACCAGTCGGGAGCGCGAACCATCATCACCATTAAAAAGCTCGGACGGATCCGGTACCTTATCCCCGGCCTCTGGAAGTACCGCTGTTATGCCGTTGACGGGAAGGGGATCGGGTTCCGCCATGCCTCGGAGCTCAGGGATGAGAGCAGTGACACGATAGAAATCTTTCCCTGCGACAGGGACTCCCATGGCATCATCACCTTCACCTCCGGGAGCACCGGCAGGCCCAAGGGCGCGGACCGCACCCATTACGGCCTGCTGAAACAGCACCTGGCGATACGCAAGAGCTGGCCCGACACTCCGCGGGACATTGACATGACCTGCTTCCCCGTGGTAGTGCTCCACAACATGGCCTGCGGCATGACGAGCGTCCTGACCGCGGTGGACTTCACCGCCGTGGGGAATCCGAACCCGGCCCTGGTGGCGTCGCAGATCAGGGACCTCGGGCCGACCCGCCTGAGCGCGGCGCCCGCCTTCATGAGGAAGCTGGTGGATTACATGATACGGGAAAAGATGTTCCAGACAACGGTACGCAGCGTCGGCATCGGCGGAGCGCCGGTGCCGAAAGAGCTCTGCCGCGATCTTCGGACAGCCTTCCCGAAGGCTAACATAAAGGTCATTTACGGCTCGACCGAAGCGGAGCCGATCAGCAGCGTTTCAGTTGACGAGATACTCGAGTCGGAGGGGAAGGGATACCTGGTGGGAAAGCCGTATCCGTTCATCTCGGTCAAGATCGTCGACCTTCCCGGCAGCCCGGATGCCATCACCGATAATGAACTTGACTCCTATACCGTGCCGGTTTTGACTTCCGGCGAGATCGTCGTGAGCGGAGAGCATGTGCTGAAGGGTTATGTCGACAACCCGGAGGCGAACCGGGAGAACAAGATTCCCCGCGGTAACGGCACCGTGTGGCACCGCACCGGTGATACCGGCTATTTTGACCGGAAGGGACGCATATGGCTCACCGGCAGGATGAAGGACGCCGTCAGGCACCGGGGACGCGTCATTCAGCCGTACCTGGTCGAACAATTGATCGATGAGATTCCGGGCGTGAACCGTTCAGCGCTTGTGGCGAATGATGAAAAGCCGGTCATGGCCCTGGTCATCGAAAAGAGTGCTGACCGCCTTGCGGTACTCAACAAGGTGCACGAAGCGATGATGGGGGCCGATTGCAACGACATCCCGGTTCGCGAGATCGAACGGATGCCGGTGGACAGGCGGCACAACAGCAAGATCGACCGGATAGCGTTGAAGAAGATGCTGAGGTAGGAGATAATAGACCTCACCCCCCCTCGGTCCCCCTCTCCCCCGGGAGAGGGGATGGCCAAGGCAAAGTACTTGTGCTAAGAGCCCTCTCCCCGAGGGAGGCAGCAGCTAGTACATCCGTGTACGCTGCTGCATGCACGACATCCTGTCGCTTAGTGCTCGTCGGAGGCGGGGTGAGGTTAAGAAAGCTATTAAAAAAATGTGAAAGAGTGAATTATGAAAAAACGTTTTATCGTAACCCTGAACCCCGTTGACTGGCTGACCGTCAGCGGCATCATCCTTTCCCTCTGTTCCGCGGCCCTGGTGCTCAGGGAGGAATTCTCCCTTGCGCTGAGCCTGCTGTTTATTGCCATGCTGGTGGACGCCCTTGACGGCGTGCTGGCAAGGAAATTCAAGCTGGAGCGGGATTTCGGCCGCTACCTGGACGGCTTTGTCGATGTTTTCGACTACCTGGCGGTTCCATCACTGTTCCTGTACCAGTGGGGATTCAACACCTGGTATTACAGCATCGTCCTCGTTCTGTTTATCGTTGCCGGGGTCGTGCGCCTTTCGGTTTTCAATGAAATCGGCAATGTCAAGGACGAGACAAGCGGGCTTGCCTACCTGGGCATGCCCGTGTTCTGGAGCGTCATTTTCCTGGGCTTTATCTATATCATGGACTGGTTTTTCAACCATGGGGCTATATTCCCCCTCGTGGCCGTTCTCTACGCGCTCTTCGCTTTCTTCATGGTCTACAACAGGAACTTTTACAAGTTCAAGAGCGTCATCGTCATGCTGACGATGATCCTCACCATGGCGATACTTTTCGCCTTCGAGGGCTTCGGCTTTATCTATCCCCGGGAATGGGTTCCCTGCTTGGGCACTATCGGCGCCCATCTCCTGTCGGGCTTCCTGACCGGCGTACCGGCAATTATCGGCGGATCGCTTCACATGCTGGCGGTATCAAAGGACTGGCTCTCCATTCTTAAGATACCGGTAAGCGACAAGCTCTTCGGCTCCAACAAGACCATACGGGGCTTTGTTTTCATGATGCTCTTCAGCGTCGTCGGCGCCCTTATCCTTAACGGGATCATCAGGCTCTGGCAGCCCGACCTGACCGTGGACATCCTCGGCATGCCCTTCTGGCTCCTGGGCATCGTGCAGGGGCTCGGCTATGCCCTGTTCGAGCTTCCCAATTCGTTTATAAAGAGAAGGCTGGGCATACAGCCCGGGGAGTCGCCAAAGCGGTTCAGGGCGCTCTTTATCCTGATGGACCAGCTCGATTCCGGCATCGGCGTGGCCCTGGCGACCTGGCTCGTGTTCGCTATCCCGGGCCCCACGGCCCTGTCCATTGTAATTCTTTCGCCGATGGTGGCCCTGGCAGTGAAGCGGGTATTGTTTATGTTGAAATGGAAAAAAGATTATAAGTAATAGTTTAGCATTACACGCCGTCCGGCGCGGCGAGATGAGAAAATATACACAGATCATGATGATCCTGTGATCCGGATTAACTGAAGGTGATATCATGTCTCACGAGTAGGCGGCACGGATGCCGCCGGCAGCCGAGTCTTGCAGGATGCAACTACGAGGCGGAACGAGTGAGACATGTATCACCATGTGAACAGGAGTAAAACTTTTGAACAATTATAAAATACTGACGCGCATCGCCTGGCGCAACATCTGGCGGAACAGGAGGAGGGCCGTTCTCACTCTCCTCACCGTCGTGATCGGCTGCGGCATGATCATCTTCAACAACGCCCTGTTCTACGGCGGCACAATGAAGATGGTCGACGACGCCGTGGCCCTGAACGCGGGCCATATCCAGGTCCACCAGAAGGGCTACTGGAAGAATAAGAGCATCGACGAGGGATTTCAGCCCGGAACGAAGCTCACGGCGCTCCTTGAGGAGCTCAGAAAGAAAGGCGATATCGCGTCGTATAGCTTCCGGATACAGGCCGATGCCGTCATCGGATTTAAAGACGTGACCTCGGTGGCGACGGTCCAGAGCGTTGACCCTGTCCGGGACCGCGATATCATTTCGGTCCAGAAGAGGATCGCTCCGGGCGGCAGGGAGCTGAATGCCGGGGACACTAAAAGTGTCCTTATCGGCGAGAGCATGGCGAAGAACCTCGGCGCGGCAGTCGGTTCGGAGATCTCCATGATATCCCGCGCCTTTGACGGGTCCATTGCCGCCGAAAAGCTGATCGTCGTCGGCATCATGCGGACCGGCAACCCGATCCTGGACCAGACCCTGGTCCTCATGCCCTATGCCCAGGCGGTAGACACCTTCGCCATGATGGATTTTGTCCACGCCGTGGTGATCAAATGCGGAGACGCCGGCAGGGCGCAATCCATCGCCGGAACGATAGAAAAAACAATGAAACGAAAGGACCTGGAAGTGCTCTGGTGGGAGGACCTCATCCCAGAGATCATACAGTTCGTGCGCATCGACCAGGGGGCGGGATACATATTTTCCTTCATTCTTTTTATCGTGGTGGCCTTCACGATCCTCAACACGATCCAGATGTCGGTGTATGAACGAACCCGGGAGTTCGGCATCATGCTTTCGATAGGAACGAGCCCGCAGAACGTGTTTACCATCGTGATGCTCGAGTCGGCGATGATTTCCGGTATCGGCGTTGCTGCCGGAATTGTGTTCGGGACCATCGTAAGCCTTGCGGAGCGGGCCCATCCCTTTGATTATTCGCGGTTTTCCGCTGAGTTTGCCCAGTGGGGCGTATACACCTGCGTGTTCCCGGCTGACCTGACGGCGCTGAACGTGGTCGTGTCGGCATTGCTCTGCCTTATCCTGGCCCTGGTCTTTTCCCTGGTGCCGGCGCGGCGGGCATCGATGCTCAACCCGGTCGAGGCGGCAAGGCATTTGTAAGAGTACATGATCCGGGATGCAGGTAAGCGGGGGTCACGTGGCCCCGCCCGCGAAAACGTAATTTGAATGTAAGGAATCAAATATGAAAATATTTTTACTGATCTGCTGGAGGAACCTCTGGCGCCACCGGCGGCGGTCGCTGATCGTCATATCCTCCGTGGCCATCGGCATCTTCGCGATGATGCTCTCCATGGGGATACTGAACGGCGTCTACTACCAGGCCATCGACAATAATATCAACATAGCCCTGGGCCACGTGTCGGTCCAGGCGAAGGGGTTCCGCGATTCCATGACCCTCCGGAACAGCTTTGTTCCCGACGGGGCCCTCAACCGGGCCCTGGCGGCGCTGGGCGGCCAGTCAAAGGGTTATGCGCCCCGCCTTAAGATGCAGGGGATGCTCAACTCGAGCGAGTCCTCCAAGGGGGTCATCATTGTCGGCGTTGACCCGGCACGCGAAAAGAACGTGTCCAATATCAGGTCCTACATCTCCGGCCGGGACGGCGGGACCTTCCTCCCGGACGCAGAATCGAACCAGATCTGCATATCCCGTGATGTGGCGGAAAAGCTCGACGTGGTCCCCGGCGACAGCATCGTCGTCATGGTCCAGGACAAAAATGACGAGATGGTGGGCGTGGGGATGACGGTGAGCGGCCTCTTCCAGACCCCGATCGATTCCATCAACCAGTTCACGGCCTTTGTCGGCATCAGGCGGCTCCAGGAAATGACCGGCGCCGGCGACAGGATTTCGGAGATCAATATCGCCCTGAAAGACCGTAACCGGGTCGAGGAGACAAAGGCCGTCATCGCCAGGGCGGTCCGCAGTCCCTCCCTCGCGGTGCTGACATGGAAGGAAATGGCCCCCTACCTGGTCAGCTCGATCATGGTCGTTGACGCCATGATGTACGTGAGCTTCGGCATCATTTTCATCACCATCATCTTTTCAATAGCAAACACGCTTATCATGGCCATCATGGAGCGCTTCCACGAGATCGGCGTGATGAAGGCCATCGGCACCAAGCCGTCATGGATTTTCTCGATGATACTCTTCGAATCGGTAAACCTGGGCATGATAGGCCTGGGAGCCGGGATCGTCCTCAGCTGGATCATCATCGGGATACTGTCAAGGGTCGGCATTAATTTTTCCTTTCACTTCGAGGCGGTCCGGGCCTTCGGCAGCGGCGCCGTCATCTATCCCATTATGCGGTGGACCGACGTCGCGGCGGGAGCGGTGATCGTGATGCTGACAACGGTGACGGCGGCCCTGTACCCGGCCCGCAAGGGCGCGCGTATAGAGCCGCTGGAAGCGATTACGTTTATTTAGGAGAACTCAAATGGAAATCATTACGGTAAACAATATCATAAAAAATTATGAAAACAACGGCCTTACCGTTGCCGCGGTGCAGGGCGTGACCATGCATATCAAGCAGGGTGAATTCTCCGCCATTGCCGGTCCCTCGGGGTCCGGCAAAACGACCCTCCTCAATCTTATCGGCGGTCTTGACCGGCCGTCGTCGGGATCCATCATGGTGGACGGTCTGGAACTATCCGGCATGTCCCCGAAGGAGCTGGCTGACCTGCGCCTCAAGAAAATAGGATTCGTGTTCCAGGCCTATAACCTGATACCGGTCCTGACCGCCAGGGAAAACGTTGAGTATATCCTGCTTCTCCAGGGCGTCGAGCGCGAGGAAAGGGAGCGCCGCTCCGTGGCCATTCTTAAAGAAGTGGGACTGGGCAGCGAGATAGACCGGCTTCCCAGAGAGATGTCCGGAGGGCAGCAGCAGCGGGTCGCCGTGGCCCGGGCCATCGTGTCCGAGCCGTCAATCGTCCTGGCCGATGAGCCCACGGCGAACCTGGACCAGAAAACAGGCGAGGCGCTGATTGAACTCATGCACCGGCTGAACAGGGAGAAAAAGATAACGTTCCTTTTCTCCACCCACGATAAGATGGTGATGGAGCGGGCGGAACGCCTTATCCGGCTGACCGACGGCAGGATATCTCAGGACAAGGCGGAGAAACCGAAGGGCGGGAAGGTTGTGAAAAAAGCCGTGAAAAGCAATAAGAAATAGATTGGACCTCACCCCCCGGCCCCCTCTCCCACGGGGAGAGGGGGAGTGCCGGATCGTATGCAACTCGAAGCCCTCTCCCCTGGGAGAGGGCGCGCCGGAGGCGGGGTGAGGTCAATAAATAATATCATCAAGGAGGTCTTCATGTCATTATTTAAAAAATACTACCTCTACACCAAGGAGCGCTTCCCGATACCGCCGACCTTTGCGTACGCGGCGGCGCTCTATTACCTGTCATATTTTTTTACCAACATCATCCAGAACAGGAGCCCCTTTAACCTGGCCGAATCGATCATCGGCTGCCTTGTCTTCTACATGGCCCTGTTCGAGATAAGACTCCTGGACGAGCACAAGGATTACGCGAAGGACGTGGTCGCCCATCCGGAGCGGATGCTGAGCAGGGGCGAGATCACCCTGGCCGATCTGCGGAAGCTCCTCTATGTCATGGTGGCGCTCCAGACGGCCATGGCGATTTACCTGGGACCGGCGCCCTTCGCTGTATGGCTCGCCATTCAGGTCTTCGCCCTCTTCATGTTCAAGGAGTTCTTCGTTCCAGAATTTCTCAACAGGCACATGGGACTTTATCTCCTGAGCCACCAGGTATCGGTCCCCCTGGCGCTCCTCTTCGGTATCTCCCAGCGGGCGGATTTATGCTACCTTTGGACCGTTCAGCCGCTCCCTTTCGCGTTGTTTCTGTTCGGCACCATGATGGCCACCATTAACTACGAGATTGCGCGCAAGACATGGTCTCCGGACCGTGAGCATGAACAGGCTGATTCCTACACCAAGGTCTGGGGGATCGGCGGCGCCGTTATCGTGAATCAGATTGTCGCTCTCCTGGCCGGGGCGTCGTTTCTCTATTTTTACATAACCATGCCCCGCTCCATAGTGTATACCCTGATCGTCTGCGCCGCCTACCTGCTCTTCCTCGCGACGGAGATCGCCTTCATGGCGAAGCGCGACAGCAAGACCTCGAAGGTCATAGAAATGACCGGCGCCCTCTATTCGCTGGCGATGCTGATAACGTCGGCGGTCTTTTTCTTCAATATGGGCTGACAGAACTGCGAAAATTATTGTTGAAAAAATAGCCGGGGTATACAAGCGTTAGGGTTTCAGCGGCCGACGTGCGGGGAAATGCGCCGAGGCCGATGCCCGGAGGTTTGTATGAAAAAATTAGCCCTTCTCTTCGCCCTTGCTATCCTTTTCACCGGATATAAAATCCTTCACGGCCAGACGGCCGACTGCCAGAAAAAATGCGAGGACCAGAAGAGACAATGCTCGATCCGCTGCCAGGTCATGGGCGCCGATAATACAGGCTGCGAAGAACAGTGCGTGAAGGAAAGCGCCCGGTGCCTCGGCGCCTGTCAGTCAGCCGTACCTCGGGGCGATTCATGCATAAACGACGATTCTGATTATGAAGACGATGAAGCTGATGAAGACGACGGGGAAGACGATATAGACGCGGACCCTGATTTCGACAAGGATGACGATTTCAGCGATATGGAAGAGGACTTCTGCAATTAGGATATCCTGAATGAAACTGAATACCGTCAGGTGGCCCTATGCCATCATCGTCATAGCCGTGGCCGCGGCCATGTCCTATGCGAGCAAATCCCGCCTTGCAATTGACATGGACGTCACGAAGTCCCTGCCGGTCAATGACCGGGTCATAGCGGACGCGGAATATGTCATGACCCGGCACCCGGTCAAGGACCGGATGGTCATTGACCTGAGCAGCAGCAGGGGCGACACGGACACCCTCATCGCCGGCGCACTGGCAATAGAGCGCCGGTTCTCGGAGAGCGGGCTTTTCAGGAGCGTCGGCCTTGACGAGTACCAGTCCATTTTCCCGGAACTCATAACATATATAATGGAGAACCTGCCGGTCCTGTTCACCGCGCAAGAGCTCGAAGAGAAGGTCAAACCCCTTCTGGAGCCCGCGAAGGTTAAGGAGACCCTGGCCGATAACTATGCGCAGCTCCTCAACCTGGAGGGTATCGGTCAGGGGAACATGATGGCCGCGGATCCCCTGGGCCTCAAGAACCTGGTCCTGGCGCGGATGGCCCACCTGGCGCCGTCGCGGAATATCCAGATAGTCCAGGGGCACCTGGTCTCTTCCGACGGCCGGCACCTCCTGATCACGGCTGAGCCGAAGGGTTCGGCCACGGATACGGCGGTGGCGCGGAAGATCGACGCCCTGGTCCGATCCTGCGCCTCAGACCTCGAAAAAGCATACCGGCCGCAGGGGACATACTTCACCCTGACGCCGGTGGGTGCCTACCGCGCCGCCCTCGACAATGAGGACACGGCCCGGAAGGACACGGAAAAGGCCGTCCTATTCGCTACCATCGGCATAGTCATCCTTCTCCTTGTCGGCTTTCCCCGGCCGTTTATCGGGGTCCTGGCCCTGTTCCCGGCGGTGCTGGGCACCATAGCTGCGGCTTTCGTCTATTCCCTTTTTTCCAGGGATATATCGATCCTCGCCATAGGGTTCGGCGGCACCATTATCTCCTTCACCGTGGATTACGGCATCGCCTATCTCCTGTTCCTGGACCGGCCCTATGAGACGAAGGGGATGGAAGCGACGAAGGAGGTGTGGGGTCTCGGCCTCCTGTCGATGCTCACCACCGCGGTCAGTTTTGCCTTCCTGTTCGTCAGCGGATTTTCCGCCCTGGCGCAGATCGGCTTTTTCGCGGCCATGGGCGTCGTCTTCACCTATATTTTCGTTCACACCATCTTCCCGGTAATTTTCCCGGCCTTGCCTCCTGCAAAGCGGGGGGGATTCATGCCCCTCCAGAGGTTCGTAGACCGGATCATGGATTCTCGTTCTCTCTTCAAGGTCTGCGTCGCCCTGGCCATTTTCGTCTTCATGCTGTTTTTCACGCGGACCGATTTCAAGGTCGATCTCGCATCGATGAACACGGTGAGCACGGGCACCCTGAAGGCCGAGGCGCTGGTGACAAAGACATGGGGCAACGTGCTTTCCAACCTGTACCTGATGACCGAGGCCCGGGGCGTTGACGAGCTGCAGCGCAGGGGCGACCGCATTGCAGATGAGCTCAATACGGATGTTGAATCGGGTGTGCTCTCCGCCGCCTTTGTGCCGTCGATGGTTTTCCCCGGCAGAGACCGCATGAAGGAAAACCTCACGGCATGGAAGGCTTTCTGGAAACCGTCCCGTGTGGCGGCCCTGAAAAGGACTATGGGCGAAGCGGCCCGCGAGACCGGCTTTGCCGCCGGCGCCTTTGATGCGTTTTTCAAAACCGTGGGCCGCAGGGATTTCAGGCCCCGCCCTATACCTGAAAAATATTACGCGGTGCTCGGCATCCACCCCATGGACGGGGGTAAGACCTGGGCGCAGTTTTCGGTGCTGAAGCCGGGTCCGTCATACCGCGCAGAACGTTTTTACGAACGGGTCTCCGCCGGACCGGACATGAAACTCTTCGACCCGTCGTTTTTTGCAGACCGCCTCGGCGGCATAATTCTCTCCAGCTTCATCAGGATGGCACTCATTGTCGGGGCCATTACGGCGGCCGTGGCGCTGCTCTATCTCCTTGACCTTAAACTCACCCTTGTTTCCCTCGCCCCGACGCTCTTTTCCCTCGTCTGCACCCTGGGCACGATGAAGCTCCTGGGGCAGCAGCCCGGCATCCCGGCCATCATCGTCGCGGTCATAGTCATCGGCATGGGAACGGATTACGCCCTCTACCTGGTCAGGGCGCACCAGCGCTACATGGATGAGGCCCACCCCTCGGTGGGGCTGATACGGCTCACCATTTTTCTTTCGTCGGTTTCCACCATGATCGGCTTCGGCGTCCTCGGTATAGCGGAGCACGCGCTGCTGAGGAATGCCGGCATCACGCTGCTCCTGGGGATCGGGTATTCATTCGGCGGCACGGCCCTCATCGTACCGCCGCTCCTCAGGCGGATCTATGGCCGCGCAGCTGTTTCCACCGGCACCTTTGAGCCGGCTTCACGGGACCATGCGGCGCGGGTTGAGCGCCACTACCGAAACATGGAGCCGTACCCACGTCTCTTTGCGCGGTACAAGATGAAGTTTGATCCCATGTTTTCGGAGCTCCACCTGATGCTGGATTCGCCGAAAACAATCGTGGATATCGGGACCGGCTACGGGGTTCCGGCGGTATGGCTTGCAGAGCTTTTCCCCGATGCGCGTCTTTTCGGCATCGAACCTGATGAAAAGAGGCGAAGGGCGGCGGCATGGGCCCTGGGCGATCGCGGCACAGTGGAGAGCGGGAAGGCCCCGGACCTTCCCGATTTTCCCGGCAGCGCCGACGCGGTCATCGCAATTGACATGATACACTACCTGAGCGACGGAGACTTTGCCCTGCTCCTCGGCCGCGCCAGGGAGAAGATGTCCCCAGGCGGTATCCTGGTAATACGGGGCACCATCCCGGCCGGCAAACAAACGCTCCTGAGGATGATCGAGATGCTCTGGATCAGGATGAAAGGCCTTCCGATGCATTATCGCACGGCGGAGGAGGTGGTCCGTATCATGGAGGGCCAAGGTTTTACCGTCACCGTCGGGGATTCAACTAACAAACGCAGGGAGGAGAAGTGGTTCCTGGGAAAACCGGCAAAGAAACCGGGCCGAAAGACGCGCCGGTGACCGGTGATTGATCCCTCGTCGCCGCTTCGGGTCTTCGGTGCATTACGCTTTACTGAATACTATGGTATACTTCGTACCGCCCGCCCGGTCGATGCTTATCGTCCCCTGTATCTGCTCGGCCAGGAGGTAGATGAGTGAAAGCCCCAGGGAATTTTTCTTTTCCGGGTCGACGGACGGAGGCAGTCCCACGCCGTTATCGCTGACCACCAGCATGATGGTTCCATTGTCCTTTTCATGAAAGGATATCCTGATTGTTCCCTGTCCGCCGAACGCGGGAGTGAAGGCGTATTTGAAGCTGTTTGAAATGATCTCGTTGAGCATCAGGCCGCATGGTATGGCCTTGACAATATTCAGCTCGATATGGTCCGTATCGTACTCAACGGAACAGTTGCCGCAGAAGAGGCGGTAGGTGTTCTGGAGGTCGCTGGTTATGATGGTGATGTATTCGGCGAAATCGATCCGCTCGAAGTCCCCCGACTGGTAGAGCCGCTCGTGGATGAGCGACATGGCCCTGATCCTGCTGTTCAGGTCGTCGTAGAGCATGAGAACCTCTTTGTCGGTTATCTTTCCCGCCTGGAGGGCGATAAGGCTGCTGATGATCTGAAGGTTGTTCTTCACCCGGTGATGTATCTCCATCAGGAGAACCTCTTTTTCGCGGAGCGACGCCTGCAGGTTGTCAAATGCCGTTTTCCGGTAGGTGATGTCGCGGCAGAGGGTCAGTATCCGGCTCCCTTCCTTGCCTTCGATGACCGTGGCATTGATCTCGATGGGGACCGTTTTGCCGTCCGGCTGGATATAGCCGATCTCCAGGTCCCTGATGAACCCCTGCCGCATGCATGACTCAACGGCCGCGGCGTTCCGTTCCCGGTCCGCCGGCGAGGTCCACTCGGTAACACTCCTGTTAATGATATCGTCCAGGGTCAGGTGCCCGGTGAGGCGCACGTATTCGGCGTTTGCGTCCAGGACCTTGCCGCGGTCATCGATGATGACATAGCCGGTGTCGGTCGTTTCTATAAGGGCCCGGTATTTGTTTTCAGCCTCCTTGGTCGCGTCGAGGGCTTCCTGGTGCTGCCGGCGCATGATATTTATCTTGTCCGCTATGCCGAGGGTGAGCAGCATTACGACCAGCGATGAACCGATCTGGTACCCCCAGTTGCTCAGGAACCCTTCGTGGATAATGCCGAAGGAATGGAGCATGATCATTATCACGCCGGCTATGAAACAGATCCAGGCGGTCAAATAGAAACGGGCCTGCCGCGAGCCTCTGAAAAGAAGATAGATAACAATGATGAAAATAAACAGTGATAACAGGGCGGCGCTGGCCGTCGATACCTGGGTCGTCAGAGAATACTTGAGAAGGAATGCCGAAGCAATCACCGCGGCTTCAATAAGTATGAACAATTGCAGGATGCGGTCGAGTAACGGAGAGGCGGTGCGGGTTTCCAGAAAGCCCCGGGTGAACAGGATGGAAAAAATTGCAGCAATGGCGGTGAAAAAGGGATGTGCCATATTGGCCCATGCGGGATAGTTTGGCCAGAGGTGTTGAAAAGCTAGACCATTGTGGCACATGGAGAACAGGGCGATGTTAACGGTGAATAGAGAAAGATACAGGTAGCTCCGTTCTCGTACGGATATGAATATGAACAAATTGTAGATGAACAGGGACAACATGATGCCGTAGAATATCCAGATTATTATGGATTCATTTTCGTTTTTTCTCTGCAAGGTGTCCCATCCCCATGCTGTAAATGAGACATTGAGGGACCCGCCGCTGGTCAGACGGATGTAGTATGCATGTTCTCCCGGGGGGGTGTCGACCGGAAATATGAAGGTACGGTAGTTAACGGGCCGCGTGTGAAAGGGCCTCCGGTCGCCGGTGCATATGGGATCAAAGCCGTCAGTCCGTGGTTTGTAGAAACAAATATCGTCAATGAGGGAGTATTCGCATTCAATGGCCCATGAAGAGGGCCGTCCTGCTGCATTGACGGCAATGGCACGAAGCCAGACGGGGGCATTGGTGTATCCGAAGCTGTAGTCCTCTTTGGGCAGTGGACGGAACCTGTCTCGGTATGCAGGGGATGCTATATCCTTAATTTCTGCTTTACCGGAGGGGTCTACGTAATAATCAAGATAAGCGCCCATTTTTTGTTTTGTGAGATTGTCGCCGACCGAAAGGGAAGCGGAGAGAAGGTTATGGGGAAGAAAGAGCAGCGACAGAGTGATGATTGCATTGAAGGTGTACATGGTTATTCTGCTTATAGAGCTCAGCGGTGCTCTGTGCGGAAACCATTTCCATGCGGGATGGGATCCCGCATTGCTCTTTCTATCATGCATAATGGCCCGTTTAATTCCCATGCTTTTCAGTTGCATGCTTGCCCGTCAAATCAATATGGATGAAGGTTGCCGGACAGTCCCCCTTCCGGCGCCACCGGCCGCACCTGGCGCCCGAACAGGATAAGCCCTCTGTATTAATGAGTCAAGGCTTTATTGCCATGTTGGTCATCTGCCGGTGAAGCTCGGTTTTCGTTTGTCGAGGAAAGCCCTTACAGCCTCGGCATGGTCCTGCGTCCTGGTGGCGGCAAACTGGTAGCTGACCCCCACGTCTGTCGAAAGTTCCAGGGGCTGGCCGCCGATCTGGTTCATGGCCTTCTTGATGATGCCGACGGCCGCCGGACCCCGGGCGAGCCTCCGGGCAAGTTTTTCGGCTTCCGGCATGAGCTGGTCAGCGGGCACAACCTTTTCCACCAGGCCGATGCGGTAGGCCTCCTGGGCGTTGATGAGCTCGCCGGTATAGCACATGTACCGGGCCATGCCGGGGCCCACTATCTTCGGCAGAAGGCACATGCCGATCTCCGGGACCAGGCCCATGCGCACGAAGAACTCTCCCAGCTGGGCCGTGTCCGCGGCGATGCGGAAGTCACAGAGGAGGGTCATCTCGAAACCGGCCCCCAGGGCGAAGCCCTTGATGGCGGCAATGGTGACCTTCTCCAGGTTATAGAGGTCCATGTAGAGCTCCACCAGCGGATCGAAGTATTCCTTGAATTCCTTGAGGCCGAGGTTCTTCAGCGGGTCAATGTCAAGGGCTACGTCTCCGCCGGCGGAGAAGTGGTCTCCGGCTCCGGTGAAGATGAGGGCCCGGATCGATTTGTCCTTCTTGGAATCGCTCCAAGCCTTCTGCAGCCCTTCAAACAGGTCGGGGCTGAAGGCGTTCAGCTTGTCGGGCCTGTTGAAGGTCACTATTGCGTAGTTTTCCTTAACCGTCACGAAGCAGCTTCCGTATTCTCGAATTTCTTCTGCCATGGGTGGTCTCCTTCAAATCCTCTCGAATATGGTCGCCGGCGCCTGGCCTCCGCCTGTGCAGAGGGTGACAAGGGCATATTTCGCCTTGCGCCGCATGAGCTCATGTATGGCCGTGACCGTGAGACGGCACCCGCTGTTGCCGACCGGGTGACCCAGGGCCAGGGCCCCGCCGTTGACGTTCAGCCTGTCCATGTCCGCCCCGAGCTCCCTGGCCCATGCCAGCGGGATCGGCGCGAAGGCCTCGTTGACCTCGAAAATATCAATGTCGGACATTTTCAATCCTGCCTTCGCAAGCACTTTGGGCGTTACGGTGATCGGGCCGGTGAGCATCAGCTTCGGGTCCGAGCCGACCACGGCATTGGCGACAACCCTGGCAAGCGGGGGGGCCTTGAGCTGCTTCGCCTTTTCGCCGGACATGAGCAGTACAGCCGACGCGCCGTCGGTTACGGTGCTGGAGAGGCCCGCCGACATCCAGTCCGTGCCGGGAAGGACCTTGAGGGCATCCAGGCCTTCGCGGGTGACGCCGGAGCGGACCGGCTCATCGGTTTCACAGACAAAGGAGTTGCCGTCCTTGTCGAGACCCCTGGTCGGGAGTATTTCTTTTTTAAAGTAGCCCTCCCTTATGGCCCGCAGGGCCTTCTCATGGCTGGCAATGGCAAAGTCCTGGCATTCTTCCTTGGTGATTTTCCACTGGTTCGCAATGGCCTGGGCGGCCCCCATCTGGTTCGGAATGCCGTACCGGTCTATGTAGCCCTTGCTGATGGGATGGCCGGCATTCTGTCCGTTTGAAAGGGTGCAGTTCAGGTCGGAGGCGATGCCGTATTTGGACATGAGCTCGCAGCCTGAGGCTATGACAGTATCCATTTCTCCCGATGCTATCATGCCGGAGGCGAGCTGAATCGCCGACAGGCCGCTGCCGCACTGGCGGTTAACGCTGATGCCGCCTATTGTGACGGGCAGGTTTGACTCAAGCACGGCCATGCGCGCGAGGTTGAAGCCCTGTTCCCCGACCTGGTATACGCATCCGGTTATCACGTCATCCACCTGGTTCACGTCAATACCGGCTCGGTTGACGACCTCGTTGAGCACCATGGCCAGCAATTGCGGGGCGGAGTATTCACGCAGGTATCCTTTTTGTTTTCCCACAGGCGTTCTCACGGCGCTGATGATAAATACGTCTTTCATGATGGCACCTCCAAAGGTATGTCATTATTTGACATATTGTAATACAATAAGTCAAATAAAAAATCATCGCCGTTTTAAAATATTGGCGCCGGCGACCAGGCGAATCGGGAAGGCACTGAAACATCATAATAATTTTGATTTTCATGTTGATAGTATATATTATTCTTTCCTGATGGGGCAATTGTTCGGCAGATCATCGAGGATAGAATCTATTCTGGATGAAGATGCGGGGGGGGGGGAATACTCGATAATAATAGTAAAATTAACAAAGAGATATTTCCGATTTATGTCACATTTCAGCTTGACAAATTTATGGCCGGGTATATAATGCGGCGCAATTATTTGTTGGTGTCCAAAAACATGAAGGACACGCAGGTGATTCCTGCTGCCGTGAGGGCAGCGGAAAAATACACGGGGGAATTTACACATGGACGGCTCAGAGCCTGACGGTTGTGACCGATGTTATCCACAAATTGATTCGATCTTGCCACGGCGAACCTTTCGCTTCCTTTGTCTGAAATCGCACAACAGAATGAATTCACGCTGCGCGCCGGTATGTATGCGCGCGCAGGGGGAGATAAACGGGGGGAACACCTATGTCTAATTATTGCCTTGAATGCGCGAAACAGGGACTGGATTGCTGCCGCGAGGCCCATTCGAAATTTCTGACACTGAAGGACGCGCAGCGCATTGCCGAATTCCTGGGAGAGAATATCGATTCATTTGCCCTCTACGGCGGATTGAATGAAAAGGACAAAGAAGAATACATTTATATCCACAAGCACCAGAGCTATTATTATGATCTGACGCTGCGTGACGGAAGACTTCTCCAGCTGCGGGAACAGGGCGACGGTTCCTGTTTTTTTCAGGCGGCGGACGGGAAGTGCAGGATATACCCGGTGCGGCCGCTTATCTGCCGCACCTATCCATTCTGGCTGTCCGACGGCGGGGAATTGATCTTCGACGGCTGCAGCTCGGACTGCCGGATCGTGTGCGCCATGACCGGCAACGAGGACCCGGAGGATGTCACCAAGCTGGAAGACCCTGACGGCAGTTGCCGGACCCGGGCCCTCGGGTATATCGGCCAGAGCCGCGAGTCAATGACAGCGGTACTGGAGCAGATGATGGACGAGATCGAGGATTACCGGCTCCATATCGAATCCTTCGTGAGGGAAAATGCCGTTCCGGTTCCCTGAAAAGGAAGCCGGCATTGAGATGCCATGACCCTGAAAGACCTTCATTGAATTGAAAAAAGAGTAGACCGGCTCAAGGGGACTGCCGGCTCTTCCAGCGGCTTCAGTCCCGCAGTTTCTGCGGTTTTCTTAATCCTGTCATACTGCTTTCTGCTGACATGGAATTTCGGCTCCACCAGCAGGTAACGAGAACCTTGCTTCATGGCGGCGGCAACCTGTTTGAAGAACAGGTCGGCATCCCGCACCTCGTGGACCATCCAGAAGGTCAGGATGAAGTCGGCCTTTTCCCTGGCCATGATATCATCGGGACTGCACTGGATTGCCCGTATGCGGCCCCCGAGGCCGAGACGTTCCGCCCGCGAAAGCATTTTGTCCAGCATGCTCTTCTGCAGGTCGACCGCAATAACAGTGCCGTTTTCGCCTGCCATCTGCGCCATCGGAATGGTGAAAAAGCCGGGGCCGCACCCGATATCCATGACGCTGTTACCGGGCCGTATGTAGCCGCGGAGTATCGCGGCCGGATCGTGGAACCTCCTTCTCAGGACATTGTCCAGCGAAAATGAAAACCAAGAGGGACAGGTGTGCCGGCTCATACGGCCTCCGGTGAGTGGTGCAATGCTATTTATTGAATGATCGTCCAAAAAATTGATGGACAATCCAATATTACATGATCAGCTTGCGGCGTTCAATGTGAAAAAAATTATGGAAAAAGCCTCGATCATTTTCATGGCCGCTTAATTGTACTTGACCGTGGCGGACTCTCTGATGCCATGCTTGAAGTGCGTGATGCAGCCGCATGTTGAGCCGGCCCGTCACGGATCTCGGCTCATTCGTAACATGGGCGGCGCAAAACCGCAACAATAATTTACGGGGGAATCAAATGAAGTCTTTTAACGATAAAAAGGTCCTTCTTACCGGCGCGGCGACCGGGATCGGAAGGCTCATGGCCCTCATGATGGCCGATGAAAAGGCAAACCTGGCCCTTGTGGATATCAACATGAAAAAGCTGGAGGAAACCAGAAAGGAATGCGCGGCGAAAGGCGCAAACGCGAAGGCCTACCAGTGCGATATTTCAAGCAAGAAGGATATCGAGGGGCTGGTGAAAAAGGTGACGAAGGATTTCGGCCAGGTCGACGTCCTCATCAATAACGCCGGCATCGTGTCCGGGAAATTTACCCATGAATACGATTACGAGGACATCCTGAAAACCATGACGGTGAATTTCGTCGGCGGCGCATACCTGACACGGCTTATCCTGCCCGACATGATGAAAAGGAATTCCGGTCATATAGCCTTTGTCGCGTCCGCCATGGGGCTTACCGGCGTGCCGAGGATGGGCGCCTACGTGGCGTCCAAGCACGCCATTGTCGGCTACGTGGACACCATGCGGATGGAGCTGAACAAGTACGGCTGCAAGGGCGTCAAGACCCTCTGCGTGTGCCCCTCGGGAATAGACACCGGCATGTTCCCCGGCTACAAGGCGCCGCTCCTGTCGCCGATCCTCAAGCCGGAAGAGGTCGCGCGCCGTACGCTGAAATCGATTAAAAGCGAATGGACCTACCTGAAGCTGCCCTTCATCGTAAAGCTCATACCTTCCATGAAGCTGTTTCCGGCCAGGGTGCAGGACGTCATGGCAAGGGCCACAGGCCTGCTGAGCAGCATGGACCACTTCAAGGAGAAGAAATAATGATATCATGACGAAGGCGCAGTTTCGAAACCGCGCCTTCGTTCATTTGCTACATCCCGTGTCTGCGCCTCTGCGAGAGTTCCTCCGCTTTTATCGCGACAACCCGCCAACGCCGACGGACAGCTCGCTGCCGGCACCGCGGCCCGTTACAATATCCACAACTCCGGGAATCCCGTCCTCAAATTTCATCTCCTCTCCCAGGGCCCGGGCGTTCTCCGCGTAAGTGGGGTTTTCTATTATCTCCGCGAGGGCGCGGGCAAGCTTCGCGGCCGTTATCCTGCGGGGAGGAACCGGCGCGGGTCCGAGTCCCAGGCGGTGGATGCGGTGGCCCCAGTAGAACTGGTCCGCTATCTGGGGCATGATGAACTGCGGCACTCCGGCCCGCGCGGCGGTGTGTGTGGTGCCGCAGCCCCCGTGATGGGCGGCGCCGGCGCAGAAGCGGAACAGGGTGGCGTGGTTCGCGTCTCCCACCGGAAAGACCTCGGGGGGAAGCTCCATGTTGCCCAGTCCCGTCCAGCCGGTGCCCAGGACGGCGCGGCAACGGGCGCGCTTAACGGCCTCCAGTATGACGCGGGTGAAGGCCGTTGAATCGTCGACGCTGACGCTGCCGAAGCCGATATAGACCGGCGGCGGGCCGTCTTCAAGGAACCGGCGAGTTCCGGGCCGAGACCGCCGTCGATGTCTCCGTAGCAGTACCCGGTGTAGCTGTAGTCATAGTTACTCCGCCATGTCCTGCAGGGGGGCGCCAGCACCGGGTTTATTGTAAGGATAGTGTGGCTGCGGCCGGTAAAGTACTCATTTACACCGCCCATATCAGCCATGCCCAGCTTCCGCCGGGCGCCGTTGATGTGCTTCCTGAACATGAGCCCTGTCATGGCGTTGACCGCGTTCCAGAGCCCCCGGTTGACGATGCGGGGGAGCCTCTGCCAGGGGATAAGGGGGGGCGGATGGTACCCGGGAAGCACCGGCGTGTAGGCGATGCGGTAGTGGGGGATCTCCCGGTATTCCGCCACGGTGGGGACCGCCACTTCGTTGACGCTGGTGACCAGGAGGTCCGCATCCTCCGTTTCCCGTATCAGGAAATCCATCTGCTCGTCTATGGCGCGGGAAAACCAGTCAATCGCCGTTTTTATCGCGCCGATGCCGCTTCCCAGCTCCTCCATGACCATGGCGCTGTCCTCGGAATAGAGGAGGGGCTTCAGTCCCTTGCTGAGCGCCCTGGTCCCGAACATCTCCGGGACGCAGATCGACACGTTCAATCCGGCCCGCTTGAGGGCCGCGCCTATCTCAATGATGGGATACACGTCGCCGCGGGAGCCGCGGCTTGACAGTACGACTTTCATGGTTCGTTCCTCCCGCCGGGCGGCTTACGAGCGGTAGTTCTCGATGCGGGCCGTATCGAGAACCGGGAGGACGAAGTCCGGGTCGGTCTCCTTCCGGAAGCGGCGGTAGGCCGCCGGTATGCGGAAGAGGAGCGCCCGGGGGCTGAACTTGATGGACGACATGATCCAGCAGCCGTGGGTGCACCAGCAGTTGGCCTTCCAGCCGCCGCCGATCTCGGCGACCTCGCGCTTCATGGCGTCGGAGTAGAGGGCCGAGGTCAGGTTGCAGCCGTAGTCCCTGATGTTGCCGATGGGGGGCCGCATCTCGCAGGACCGGAAGTCGCCGTTGTGGTCGATGACAAAGGTGGTCATCCCCGCCGTGCAGGCCATCTTCCAGTCGCAGGGGCCGGCGTAATTGGCGTCCTGGATGTCGTTGACGAACTTGATGAAGCCGAGGAAGAAGAACTTGGCGAATTTTTTTTTCATGCCGCCGAAGTCCCGGAAGATGCCGTCGGCCTGCTTCTCGAAAAGTGGGAGTATCTTTCTCCTGAGGTCTTTCACGCGCTCCGGGGTCAGGGTCTTTATGGCCGGGTCACGGGTGTCGCCGCGGGGTATCTCGTAAAAATGGGTGGCCACGAGGTCCTTGTTCAGGATGTAGACGCCCAGGTCGAAGAGACGGTCGTAGGCGTCGGGGGTGATGACGGTCACGGCGTTCATCAGGAGCCGCTTGTTGCCCCTGAACCGTTCGGCCGCCTTTTCCATGACGGCGATGGTTTTCGCGAAGTTGCCAGGGATGCCGCGGTTTTCATCGTGCAGTTTACCCGGGCCGTCGAGGGAAAAGTTCAGGTGCACGGTGAGCCCGGGGCAGGCGTCGAGGAGCCGCGCCGTTTCATCGATGATGAGATCGCCGCAGAGGCCGTTGGTGGGAAGGTTCACCACGCGGACCCCGTTGTTGTCGTAAAAGAGCTTCACGATCTCCACCAGCTCTTTCCTGAGGAAGGGCTCGCCGCCGGAGAGCCAGAGCTTGTCGAATTTCGGGGCGGTTTCCGAGACGCGCCGGATCTCGTCGAAGGTCAGGTCGTCATCGCTGTTCAGTTTTTCATGGTAGAAGCAGGTGCGGCATTTCGAGTTGCACCGCGACGTGATGAAGAGGAAGACCCCCTCCAGTTTCCGCCGCCGGAAAAGCTTGTGCAGCAGGCCGGTCTCGCCCATGTGCATGTCTTTTTCCCGGCTGCCGGCGGCTGTCTGATTCTTTGATGAGGCCGGATCGGTGTAATGGGCGCGCGAAGGCAGACGTGTAGAAGCCGTATGATCTACAGGCATGGTATCCTCCTAAAAGATGGTAATACTGTTTCGGGGCCGTGGCCCCGGGCGCTTTATATATATGTTATGCGCCTTATTCTGGTTAATGATGCATATGATTGATAATAATACAAGTATAAAATTATACATAGGATGGTACGGATACAGGAATGTCGATTCATGTCAGGCGCGGTAGGGGCTTTGCGATTGATACCTGCAAGGCAATGAGATATATGACATGAAAATATTTGTTGTTATTGTTGTTTATCAACACTTCTATAGTGAAGGATTGCAAAGATGGGTCGAATGGCGCGACAGGCATGGAAAAGATATTGACTTTATCCGCTGGATATAGGATGCATATTCCGTTTGTTAATAACGTTAGTGTAATTCCAATTGGAATCGGCGGGATCCCATATCAATCAGCCATGCCCCTCATTGAAAAACAAAAGTTAAAGTTCACCGAAGCCTACGCTGACTACTACCAGGTGGTGTACGGCACCATCTACTCTAAAATATCGAACCCAGACGACACGGACGACCTGACCCAGGAAGTGTTTATGCATTTTTATTCCCGGATGGGCGAGGTGGAGAACACGCGGGCGTGGCTCTTCGGCACAATAAATAATGTCCTGATGAATTACTACCGGAGAAAAAAGAAATTCTCCACCGACGAGGACATCGAGAACTACCTGGGCGATGTGTCCCTGACCTTTGTCAACGGCTTCCGGGACACGCGGATCATCATAGATGAAGCTGTGGGCAGGCTGGCCGAGCCCGACCGGATACTCTTTGACCTGGTCGCGGTCCAGAACCTGACCTACGAGCTGGCGGGACAGCACCTGGGGTTTTCAAAGCGCCAGGCGGAATACCGCTATTCCTTGATCGTGAAGAACATCCGGGGTTTTCTCAATGAAAGAGGCATCACCAACATCGAGGAGCTGTTATGATAGATGAAATAGCCCTCATGCAGCGCGTCTTTGACCGGTACCGGATTTCCAGCCCCCTGCCCGGGGAGATCCAGCGCCGGGCGATGCGCATGAAACGGAAGAACCTGGTGGCCGTGATGAAGAAGCTCGGTATCTATTCGCCCCTCTACGGGATGATTCTGGCGGTGTATTTTCTCATGAAAAAAATCGGCATCGGCCTGAGCGTCATGCAGAGCGCCGTGGTATTGTTCACGGCCTCTGTCGTTGCCGTGTCCTCGGTCGCCGCCGGCGGCTACGTGCTGGCCGGTATGGCCATGGTGCAAAGTCCTCCTGTTCAGATGGAGCGTGATAAAAAGGACGCTCCGGCGGCAGAACCCGGCGCGAAAAGCGGCGAAGTCTCCGGCGGAAGCGGCTCCATCGCATACCGGTATCGGCTACAGTTTTACGGCCTGGAAAATAACGGTGCCGGGGGCCCCCTCGTGGCCCGGGTATCCGACACGATGCGGGGCGAAATCATACGGCTGAAGGGGCGCGACAGGATAGCGGTGACGGCGGCCCCGGATGGTGCCGGCCTGGTCCTCACCGGGTCAGTAGAAAAGCTTGACAGGCAATACCTCCTTTCGATAAGACTTACCGAAAGGCGAACGAGACGGATAATCTTCGCTGCCTCGGAAGAATCCGCAACGGCCGAGGGCCTCCGTGACCTGGCCGTACGGTTCGCCCAATCTGTCGCAGGCAATATCCAGTAACGAATGAATAAAAGGGCACTATTCCTGTGCGCCGCCGCGCTCATTGCCCATGCGGCGCTGGTAAAATCGCACGCCTTCCCGGAAAAACGGGTGGCGGTGCTCGAGTTTTCCGCCAATAATATCACCGATTCCTACGCCAAGGCCCTGCGCAACAAGATCGAGATAGCCCTTTACAAGAAAGAGCTACACGTGCTGGAGCGCAAGAACATCGCTAAAGTTCTGTTCGAAATGGGACGTGAACGCGTCTGTCGCGATGACAGCTGCGCCGTGTCCCAGGGAAAGATGGTTGCCGCCGATTACGTCGTGGTGGGGGACGTGACCTATGCCGGGCGGTATCTGGTGACGGTCAGGATCGTGGACGTCGTCACCGGCATGATCGTCTTCGCGGATTCGGCCTCCATGGACGAAAAGGAAGAGGTCCTTGACGCGTCGCAGAAGCTGGCAGACCGCCTCGCCGTTTCCCTGGGAAAGAAAATTAAAAAGGAAAAGCCGCAGGGATCTGATTCGAGCGATCCGGGCGGCAAGTCCTCTGCGCGTGTCCGGGGTTTTATCGAGATCAACGGCGGATACCTGCTGCCGTTCGCTTTCCTGGGAACGAAGGCGGGGCGCGGCTATAATGTTTTGGCAACCGGCGGCGTCGTTATCGACAATTTTTTTATCGGCCTTAAAACCGGCTTCTTCCGTCTCCACAGAAAAGACAGCCATGTATATGCCACGATAGTTCCCCTCATGGCACAATTCAAATATATCTTCAATATCAAAAATTTCATCATCTCGCCCTTCCTGGGGTGCGGCGTGTCATATAATCACATCAATGAATCAGGGAAAAAAGTTTTCGAGCCCATCGTTAATCCCGGCATCTCGGTGGGGTACCTGTTCAACGGCAGGGTAAGCCTCAATGCCCATGCGGGATACTATTGCATAATCGAAAAGGTGCGGGGAATCCAGTTCCTGGATTTCGGGGTTGGAGTGGGGTCCTTGTTCTAGTTTTATGTAATTTTTATATGAAAGGCCGCTCATGCGAGAGGCCTTTCAGGTTCAATTACGTTATTATACATTTATTATTCTATTCTTATAGTTCGGACATTATCGCTGGAACCGGATTCACCATATATAATAAAAATATCATTTGTTGAATTGATAGCCAGAGAACATTCAAATGGATCATCATTCGTTTTGATAATTGCATTTTGGACCCATGTTGTTCCAGAGTCCCATGAGTATAACCCTACCGCATATTGATTGCACTGATCATAATAGACAACGAATGGTTTATTGTTATTGTTTAGGGCTAGGCTGTGTTTTCCAAGAACTGAGGGACACCCGTTGCCGACAGACCCTAAATCAACCCATTCGGTGCCGGAACTCCATTTTTTAACCCTAACAGAATAATCATAGCCATCAAGAAACAATACATATGGCTTTCCGTCTGAAGCATCTATCACTATTGATGTCCCATGATAATTTGTACTGCCAGTACTCACGAACCCAAGATCCGTCCAGGTTGTTCCTGACGACCATTTCATTGCCCTGGCCCTTTTCGATGAATCATTCAAATCACTAAATGAAACAATCGGCTTGCCGTCAGATCCTATTGCCAGTGAAATAGCTGATGCGGATTCGCTTACATATCCAAGATCTGTCCAGGATGCCCCTGATGACCATTTCATTACTTTGAGTTTCCCATCTTCACGAAAAGCAACAACTGGATTATCTTCTGTTGGATCGATTGAAAGTATTGCATTGGTTAGATTGCTTGAGTTGCCAGGTATCCATAACAAGCCTGTCCAATCTGTTCCTGCATCCCATTTGTATATATATGTATCATAATAAATTAGATTGTTGCAAGTAGAAACCACAGGTCTGGTGTCAGTTTTTCCAATTGCTATTGAATTATCTGTTGATTCAGATTGAGGATAGCCGACGAAATCAGTCCATGTAGTAGCATTATCCCATTTTTTCAGAGTGGGGTGTAAACCACCCCTTGAAAATATAATCAACGGCTTACCGTCATAAGAGTCTATAGCTATATCTATATTTTTTTCTGAGTCATGCTTTACACTTGTTCCATGGCTGCCTAAGTCAGTGATGTTGGAAGGTATATCATATTGTTCGGTTTTAAATTGTTCCCTGTTACCGTAACCGTCAATAGTAAAAAATTTGAGTGTAGTTGATTGTGTTATCCGAATTGGATTGGTGTATACCCTTGAGCATGTTGTTGGGTCATCACCATTAACTGTGTAATGTATCGTTCCGGTAATATTTGATGACAATGAAACAGTATTTGTATTATTCTTAAATAACGTTTTTCCTGCCGGGCTTGCTGTTGTAATAATTTCCGGAAGATAATAATTTGCCTGTAGAATCTGCATTCCCGTGCTATTGGCAAGATATACCATCCCTCCATTGGCATTTGCGCCCTGTACTATACCTGAGACATCGTATGAAGCAATTATACTTGGATCTGAAGGATCCGAAACGTCCACGGCTACGATTCTGTTGGCGTCTGCGAGATAGCACACATTGTTATTGATGTCAAGACTGACTTCATATGCCATGTTGCCAGTGTCGTTTGTCTCTATCTCGCCTTCCATGAAAGGATCGTTTTTATTGTTAATATTAATTATTCGTAAACCTGAACCATCGGTAACATAGGCGTAATTTCCCGAAACTTTTACATCAAGAGCAGACCCAGTAACGGCGCAGGCTCCGATGCTGTAAGGATTTGCTGGATCTTCAATATTTACAATACGCAGTCCGATAATTTCTTCTGCAAGGTATGCATAAGAATCTGTTATATAAACCGATTTAACCGGATTGCTGATAATTAAAGATCCTATTCCTGCTGGAGAGTCGGGATTAGATAAGTCCCAGATAAATAAACACCCGTCTAAACCTGAGTTGCTTGATCCAACAACATATGTGTAACTCCCCTTGGCATAAACGTCCTCGATACTTGATGCCAGTCCTTCATGTCCAAGATTTATTACATGTGACGGACTTGAGCTGGTGGAAGCAATAACTACATTTTTACTAATACCGTCGGCAATATATATGTAATTGTCATCAATAAAAAGATCTCTAGCATCTGTTATATCTGTCGAAAATGATGAATTTTCATTTATATTGTCTTTATCTGATATGTCTACAACCGACAAGGCTGTTCTGCTAAGGATAAATGCGTAATTGCTTAAAACTGAAACTTTTGTTGATCCGGATGGTCCTTCAATACTATCTTTTTCAGTAAAGGTAATATTGGGATGATAATAGCCGTTAGCTGGAAGGCATTCGTCATTGTTATAAAATGAAAGTATGCCCAAAGAATATAATAGATTTTTACTTATCGAATCCGACTTAGAATAGCCATCAAAGCATGCGGATACGAAAAACAAGGGTATGCATAAAAGTAAATAAAATATTTTCTTCATATTTCCCCCAAATAGGTATATGATTTTTCAAAATGCAATTAATCTATTATATAAACTGAATTTATCTTATAAATTGCTTCTCACAATATAAGTGTCTGATTCCCAATAAAAACACAAAAAAATATCAGTTTTTAAATGTAATGATTTTTGTCAGAATAGTTATTGCAGCTGAAAGGGCAATAAAAAAACGCTTAGTTATTAGTTGCTTTGAGAAAACTTCATGAGATCAGGATATCTATCTGCCCGCGCGTGCTTTCATTTTCTTTTTACGAAGGTCAAATTCTTTCAATGACTCGCGAAATTCTGGTGAATGCCGTTTCCGCCAGGAATTATTAAAAAAATATTCAATTTTGAGTACTAATTCAAGATTTTACTATTAACTTGGAGTCCTATGAGAATTATAGCGGAAGGTTGTTCAAAGACCGGGAGCTGTCACTGCGAGCAGGCGACAGGGATGTCGCCGATTCCGCCGAGTCAACAGGATGTTATACGAGGCGGACGAGCAGGATAGCTCCCGGTCTCGAAATTGAAACTGTGTTTTATCGAAATTCTTAATCATTATTTCTATTTGACAATATTTCAAGCTGATATAAACTCACTGTAAAACGCAGGAGAAGTGTTAAAGGTCATGGTATTCATCGTGATGGGCGTGTCGGGATGCGGGAAAACGGCGGTGGGAAAGATGCTGGCCGGCCGCATCGCCTTTCCCTTCCACGATGCCGACGACTTTCATTCGCAGGGCAACCTGGAAAAGATGAACAGCGGCGTCCCCCTCACCGACGAGGACCGCGTGCCGTGGCTCTTCGACCTGGCTGTGCACGTGGCCCAGTGGAACAGGCACGGCGGCGCCGTGCTGGCCTGCTCGGCCCTGAAAAAGCAGTACCGCGACATGCTCGACTGGAACGGCAAGGAGGAGGTCGCCTACATCCATCTGAAGGGCGACCGCGATCTTATCCTCGGGCGTATGAAGAACAGGGCGGACCATTTCTTCCCGCCGTCCCTGCTGGAGAGTCAGTTCAGGGACCTGGAAGAGCCCGATGGAGCCGTGACGGTTTCAATTGAGAAAAGGCCCGAGGACATCTGCTCGGAAATTATAGCGGAGATCATCCGCAGGGAGCTTCTCCCCCAGTCCTACATCAGGAGCCTTAACCTTGGGTGACTGCGACATCGGCATCGTGGGCCTCGGGATCATGGGGCGGAACATGGCCCTCAATTTCAACAGGCGCGGCAGCGCGGTCGCTGTGTTCAACCCCGATGTCGCCGGCGAGGGGGACCTGCTGGCGGACTTCCTGAAGGCCCACGGGTGCGACGGCATTGCCGGCGCGCGCATCCTTGATGATTTTGTCGCCATGATGCGCAAGCCCCGCGTTATCCTCATGATGGTGAAGGCGGGCGCGCCGGTGGATGACATGATCCACCGCCTCGCGCCGCGCCTTGAGCCCGGCGATATCATCATCGACGGCGGCAATTCCCATTACCTCGACACGGCCCGGAGGGCGGCGTCTGTGGAGAAGCAGGGCCTCTTCTATGTCGGGTGCGGCATTTCCGGCGGCGGGGAAGGGGCTCTCCGCGGCCCCTCCCTCATGCCCGGGGGGTCGCCAGGCGCCTGGGAGCGGGTGAGGCCGCTGCTGCAGTCCATCGCGGCGCGGCTCGATGACGGCACCTCGTGCTGCGAATGGATCGGGCCCGGCGGTTCGGGGCATTTCGTGAAGATGGTCCACAACGGCATAGAGTACGCCATGATGCAGGCAATCGCCGAGACCTATGACATGATGAAGCGCCTTGTCGGCATGAAGGCCGATGAGATCGCCGGCGTGTTCGACCGGTGGAACGGCGGGATCCTCGGCGGCTACCTGGTCAGTATCGTCCCGCCGGTGCTGACCATGAAGGACGGGAGCGGCCTCCTGGTGGACTCGATACTGGACCGGGCCTTCCAGAAGGGCACCGGCAAAGACGCCTCCATCGCCGCCCTCGGCCTGGGTGTCCCTGTGCCGGCCATGGATGAGGCTGTTTCGGAGCGGTTCATATCCGCGATGATAGAGGAGCGGCGCCGGAGCGCCGGTATCTTTCCCGCCGGAAAAGCCTTTACCGGTGACGGCACAGCGCTGGCGGCTGATCTGGAAGACGCTCTCTACTGCGCCATCGCCATTGCCCACGGGCAGGGCTTTTCCCTTGTTCGGAAAGCGTCCCTGGAATACGGATGGGGCCTCGACCGCTGTACAATAGCCCGGGTGTGGCGGGGCGGGTGCATCATACAATCGAAGATGATGGATGACATCGAGGCCCTGTTCAGGATAAGGCCTGATGCCGGAAGCATCCTCATGGAAGAGCCCCTTGCCGGCGCGATGCGGGAAAAACAGGCGGGATGGCGCAGGGCCGTGTCCTCGGCGGTGCTGCACGGCGTCCCGGCTCCGGTGCTCGCCTCGACGCTGGCGTACTTCGATAGTTATCGGTCGGAACGCCTGCCGGCAAACCTGCTCCAGGCCATGCGTGATCTTTTCGGCGCCCACGGATACGAGCGCGTCGACGCCCCGGCCGGGACGTTGTTCAGGACGGAGTGGAAAAGATGAAAATCTACGATATAACCGTCCCGATAACCGGCGCCATGCCGGTGTGGCCCGGTGATCCTCCGGTGCGGATGGTGAGTAAAAAATCCATCCCGCAGGGAGACGCGTGCAACCTTACCGCACTGACCATGGGCATCCATTCCGGCACGCACATCGACGCGCCGCTCCATTTTATTGATGGAGGGAGGACCGTCGATGACATACCCCTTGAGGTTCTTATCGGGCCCTGCCGTGTCATTGAAACTGACGCGGCCCCGCTCATCGAAAAGAAGCATATAGAGAAAATCCCTATGGACGGATGTAAAAGGGTATTGTTCAAAACAGGGAATTCCCGATTCTGGAAGGAGAGCGTTGCCGCCTTCCGGGAGGACTTCGTTGCCCTGGGGTTGAGCGCGGCTGAGTACCTGGCGAATAAGGGCGTGGCCCTTGTCGGCATAGATTATCTCTCCATCGAAACTTTCCATGCTGAAGAAGGGAATCCGGTGCACAATGCCCTGCTGAAGAGCAATATTATGATACTCGAGGGAATTGATTTATCGGCAGTTCCGGCTGGAGATTATAAGCTGGTTTGCCTGCCGATGAAGCTTTCCGGGGTCGAAGGCGCCCCGGTGCGGGCTTTATTATATCCCCCCTGTCCCCCCGTGGGGGCATGAGGGAATATTTTGCAGTCGTCATCGCGAGGAGTGAAACGACGAAGCGATCTTGAAAATGAGAAAAAATTGAATTATGAGATCATATCATTTTTTATAGCAATAACAGGATTGCTTCGCTGAGCTCACAATGACAGGCTAATGAAGTATTTGATAAGCATTACCAGTACCCCCTCGGAGGGTCAGGGGGATATATAATATTTCACTTAGGAGTAGTGACATGAAAAGAGTCATGATCACATCATTTCTTCTGATCTTTTGTCTGGCTGTCATTCTGTCATATTCGATCTCGGCCGCCGAAAAGGGCCTATGGATCAAGTCCATTGACGCCACATCGGTGCTCGAGCCTGAAAAGGGGACCTATGACCAGGGGAACATCATGGACCTCTCCGACGATTCCTGGTGCGAAGGAAAGAAGGATGACGGCGTCGGCGAGAGCATTACCATCAAGCTCGATGCTCCCGCTGCGATTAAAAAGCTCCACGTCAAGAACGGCATGGGCATTGCTAAATTCTGGAGGGCTAACAACCGGGTAAAGGACGTGAAGATAAACGGGAAGATCTATACGCTGAAGGACGTACCCGGGTTCCAGACGGTCAATCTTCCCGGAACGGCAACGGACACGATAACACTAGTCATATCATCTGTTTATAAAGGAGAGAAGTGGAGCGACACCTGTCTGGCTGAAGTGGCCCTTGCGGATCCGGGCGATGCCTTCAACCGCCGGGACAATTACGCGAAGATAACCGGCAAGAGCTGGGTATCTGCGGAAGGGATGTCTTCGGTCAACGATGGGGCGCTGGTCTTTTCGCGGGGGTACCTCTTTTCCATCGATGTGGTGCCCTGCGGTGACGAGACCTGTCCCATGAGGACGACCGGAAGCTGCAGGCCCCGGAGCAATAATACCTACGAATGCCGGTCCATCGAGCATTGCCGGGGGACCTATGATCCGAAGCTGAACAGGGCAGGCAGAGTATGCACCGATGAAAACGATGCCTTCAGCCTTGACGTGTCGGGCGGGACGCCGGTGGTGACGGTCAAGGGAAAGAAGATGAAGCTCGTGCCCTTTGATTGATTGACATAAACTTGTCACTGATATTATAAAAAAAGGTATCTCGCTGAGGCGCTGAGGCGCAGAGATTGGAAGGTTTGTCGTTGCGCATGCTGAAAATTGGAATCTTGCATTATCATTAATCGAAACAATATCGTCTTTTAAAACCCTCAGCGAACTCTGCGTCTCCGCGGCTCTGCGAGATAAAGTTATACTATTGATCTAAATCAATGACATGAATCATCTCATATGCTATGTTTGCTTTAAGATATTAAAGCAATGATCGTATAAAAGGAAATCGATTGTTATGGATCGGAAAAACAGAAAACATGTGGTCATCATCGGCGCCGGGTTCGCCGGCCTCTGGGCGGTTAAATCCCTGGCCGGTAAGAAGGGGATTGCGGTGACCCTCATCGATAAAAATAATTACCATACCTTCCTTCCACTCCTGTACCAGGTGGGCGCCGCCGAGATCGAGCCGGAGCAGATCGCCTATCCGATACGGTCCCTCCTCAGGAAGAGCCGGAACGTATTGTACCTCCGGGCAGAGGCGGGCCGGATCGATTACGATGAACACTGCGTCCTCTGCAACAACCAGAAAATATCCTATGACTACCTCATCGTGGCCACCGGAAGCAGGACCGACTATTTCACCGTGACCGGGGCGGAGCGATACGCATTCCCGCTGAAGACCCTGGATGACGCCATGGTGCTCCGGAACCACATCCTTACCTGCTTCGAGCGCGCGGCCTACATCGATGACCCGGCCAGGAGAAGGAAGCTCCTCACCTTCGTGATCGCCGGGGGAGGGCCCACGGGCGTCGAGTTCGCCGGCGCCCTGACCGAGCTGGTGCGGGGGCCCCTGAAGAAGGACTTTCCCGGCATCCCGGCCGGGGACGTTTCCGTGGTGCTGGTGGAGGGCGCGGAGCGGGTGCTTTCAATGCTCTCGCCGAAGCTGAGCGCCTATACAGCCGACCGGCTCTGCCGCATGGGCGTTGACGTCAGGCTCGGGGCAAGGGTCAAGGAGATATCCGCCGCAGGCGTGGCCTTCGGCGACGGCTCGTTCATCGATACGGAAACGGTCATCTGGACCGCCGGTGTCAGCGGCATTGTGCCTGAATCAGAGACCGTCGTTCCCCTTTCGCCAAATAAAAGGATAAAAACCATGAATACCCTGCAGCTGGAGGGCAGGCCGGAAGTGTACGTCACGGGGGACCTGGCCTGCCTGGAGGAACAGGGCGCGCCCCTGCCGATGATAGCCCCGGTGGCGATCCAGCAGGGACGCTGGGCCGCGGAAAACATACTCCGCCAGGCAAAGGGTGCGGACCCCCTTCCGTTTGCATATAAGGACCGCGGCGCCATGGTCACCATAGGCCGCAACGCCGCCGTGACCCGCATCGGGAAACGGGAGTTCCGGGGCTTCGTGGCATGGCTCATCTGGATCGTGATCCACATCATGAACCTCATCGGCTTCAGGAACAAGCTCTTCGTCATCGTCAACTGGATCTGGGACTATATCTTCTTCGAGCGGTCGGTGCGCCTGATCCTTCCCGGGTGCTGCGACAACCCTAACGGTCAGGGGTGCCTGCACCGGAGCAGTCGGTGCGGGTAAGCTGAAGGATGTTTCTCCGGAAATTTTGGGACCTCTGCGTAGAGTTTTGAATAAAGATTGCAACGCAGAGGCGCAGAGGACGCTGAGGTTTGGGAGAGTTGTCTTACTGTTGATGCTTAATATGCAGATATCAATGCAGATTGGAAATTTTTGTAATTATCACTACCGGGAGTTGTCAAGATGTCAACAGTATCCATTATCATCGCTTTCCTTGCCATAATAGCCCTAATGCTCTATCTCCTCTACCGCCGCTCGGCCCTGACGCGCCTGGCGGCAATCCCCGGTGAGATCGTGATTTGCGAAGAGCATGGTGTCGCCGTTGATGAAAAGCGCATCCGGTATTACCGGTACGGCAAATGCCTGGTGCGGTTAACGGACTGCCGGATAATCATAGCCCAGAAACTACCTCTGTCAAGGAGCGCCTATATGGTGCGCTTTGTCATCGATTACCATGCTTCAGAGCCGGTCATTGACATTGCC
>Ga0116178_10000211_pt1 | contig 51804 bp, 41 predicted proteins | sample AD_STIC12_MetaG_FD_89880 | JGI IMG/M metagenome (GOLD analysis project Ga0116178, IMG submission 89880) | Active sludge microbial communities of municipal wastewater-treating anaerobic digesters from USA - AD_STIC12_MetaG | ecosystem: Engineered > Bioreactor > Anaerobic > Digestate | place: USA...
CATCGCGCTGGTGGATGTGCTGGCAGCCCTCGCCGAGACGGCGTCGCGGAACAACTACCATCGGCCTGCCGTGGCGCTGGACGACGTAATCTCGATCGAAAACGGCCGCCACCCGGTGGTGGAAATGCTGCTTCCGAAGGGGTCGTTTGTACCGAACGACACCTACCTCGCCAATCCCACGGACCAGATCATGATTATCACCGGCCCCAATATGGCGGGGAAGTCCACGTACCTGCGGCAGACGGGGCATATTGTCATTCTGGCGCACATGGGCTCGTGGGTTCCCGCCGATAAGGCACACATCGGCGTGGTGGACCGGTTGTTCACCAGGGTCGGTGCCCACGACAACCTTGCCGGCGGGGAAAGCACCTTCCTTGTGGAAATGCACGAGACCGCGAACATTCTCAACAACGCAACCCCGCGCAGCCTTCTTCTGTTCGACGAGGTGGGCCGGGGTACAAGCACATTCGACGGGCTTTCTCTGGCGTGGGCGATCGTCGAGTATCTTCACGGAACTCCGCACAAAGCGGCGAAAACGATGTTCGCCACGCATTACCACGAACTGGTGGAGCTTGAGGACATCCTTCCCCGCGTGAAGAATTACAACGTCACGGTGCGTGAGTGGCAGGACGAGGTGATCTTCCTGCGGAAAATCGTGCGGGGCGGGTGCGACCACAGCTACGGCATTCACGTCGCTCAGATGGCGGGGTTGCCGGAGAAGGTCATTCAGCGCGCGCGGGAAGTGCTCGCCTCCCTTGAGGAGAAAGACGACTCCCTCCACCGGGAGCTGGGCGCGCCCGGCGGATCGGAAGCCGAGGGAGCCTCATCCGGCGGGGATGCCGACGCGGAACAGATCGGGCTGTTTGCTCCCAAACCGCCGCCTGAGCACCCCGTCCTGGAGGAGATACGCCAGCTCGACCTGATGAACATGACGCCGCTTGAGGTGATGCGGGCGGTGGATACGTGGCAGCGGAGGCTTGACGGGGAGCGTGATCGCGGTTCGGGTTGACATGCCCGGCAGAAATGAGCTACATTCGTTCACTTTTGCGGAGTCTGGATTGGAAGGCCACGCGTACCACCGGGCGGAGGGGAGAGACGATGGTAGGAGAGAAGCTGCTGGCTGCCGGCGTAATTACGCAGTCGCAACTGGAACGGGCGCTCATGGAGGCCAAGAAGAACGGGGAACGGGTGGGCGACACGGTAGTTCGCCTCGGATTTGCCACGCGCGATCAGGTGGAAGCCGCCCTCAAATAACCGGCCGCCGGCGGCGCTCATTTCCGACGGAGACACATCTATGCCCGGTTCGGTGGTGGTGGTGGACAGGGATGACGAGATGCGCGACCTTTTCCACGCGGTGTTGACCCGGGCCGGTCATTCGGTTCGTACGTATTCCCGTCTGGATGAGCTTTCCGCCGCGCCGGAGGCGCCGCCCGACGTGCTCATGGTGGACGCCGCATGCGCTCCGAATGGCGATCTGTCGGCGCTTGCGAGCCATTTGCCGGCGCACTACTCCACCAGTGAAGTCGTCTATCTTGTCAATTCCTCGGAGAGTGCCCTCAAACGTCAACTCGAACGGGGAAGGATGCGTCACTTCGTCCGTCCGTTTCAGATCGAGGACCTCAGGGAACTTGTCAGCACGCTGCTTGAACGCAGATCCCCCGCGCGGAGGTGAGGAATATGGCGTCGCCGACGTTTCAGACGTCTGCTTCCGAGCCTCCTCCACGACGCATCCGCGTCCTGCCGAGTCAACTTGCCAATCTGATTGCCGCCGGCGAGGTGGTGGAGCGTCCGTCCGCGGTGCTCAAGGAACTGCTCGAGAACGCGCTGGACGCAGGCGCCCGGCGGGTTGTTGTGGAGCTGGTGGCCGGCGGGCGTCGGCTCGTTCAGGTAAGCGACGACGGCCACGGCATGAACCCCGACGACGCCGTGCTGTGTTTTGAGCGCCATGCGACGTCGAAGATCGCCGCCCCCGGGGACCTGAACGCGATCCACACCTACGGGTTCCGCGGTGAGGCGCTTCCCAGTATTGCGGCGGTAAGCCGAACCACGCTCCAGACATGCGCGGACGACAGCGGCCTCGGCACCGAAGTGATTATCGAAGGCGGCCAGTTGCGCGCGGTGCGCGAAGTCGGCCGCACGAGAGGCACCACCGTTACGGTGCGGGACCTGTTCTTCAACACGCCCGCGCGGCGCAAGTTTCTTCGCACTGACGCCACCGAACTCCGCCATATTCTGCGCGAAATGACCGGCCTCGCGTTGACGAAACCCGATCTTGGGTTCACCCTGTCGCACGGCGGGCGCGTGCTGCTGGAATGCAATCCCGTTTCAACCTGGCAGGAGCGTGTACGGACGGTGTTTGGCCGCGAGATGCTGCTGCGGAGTATTCCCGTGGATAAATCGGACGGCACCGGCCGATTGTACGGTCTCCTTGGGCGGCCGGGTGATTCGGGAGGCGGGTATACCGAGCAATTCCTTCTCGTGAACGGCCGTTCAGTTCAGTCGCGCGTATTTCGCAAAGCGGTGGTCGACGGCTTCGAAACCACCACGGAGAGCGGCAGGCAGCCGTTTTTTGTGCTGTTTCTGGAACTGGACCCGGCGGCGGTGGATGTCAATGTGCACCCGCAGAAGCGCGAAGTACGGTTTCGGGATGACCGCGCCGTGTACGACCTCATCTTCTCCGCAGTCCGCAGCGCCTTCTCGGATACTGCGTCCCGCGAACGCGGCGCCTCGCCTGAAAGGCCCGCGGAGGAACACACCCGGCCCCTTACCGCGGGCGACCAAACCCGCGAGGAAGCTCCCTCCGCCGAACCGGCCCCGAGCGGGATCCCGAGTTTCTGGAACGCACCACCGGACCGCCCGTATGTTCCCGCGATGGCAAAAGGTGCCGACCGGTTCCATCGGCTGTCGGATGGCGACGCGATCTACCTGCCAGGCACCGGTTCCGCCCGGGCCGCGTTCTTTGCGCTTCCCGACATCAAACCGAGCCCGAAAGAACGCGCGGAGGATGCCCGGACGGCCCAGGTAGCCCTGGACCTCGTGAGCAAGAGCCCCGGATCGTTCAGCGCCTCGGAAGGGCTGGAAGCGATCGCGGCATCGGAACTGAAGGAAACGGTCTGGCAATTTCAGCGGAAGTACATCTTCGTCAACACGCGGGACGGCCTCTGGATCATTGATCAGCACGTGGCGCATGAGAGGATTCTGTACGAAGAAGCAATGGCAGGGTTCGCCGGCGATGTACCGGCATCGCAGCAGTTACTTTTCCCCACAGTGATTGAACTGACTCCCGAACAGGACGCGGTGTTCGATGAGGTGGAGGAGATATTCACCTCTCTGGGCTTCGGCATTCGCCGCCTTTCGGACCGGAAAATCGAAGCGGACGCCTACCCCGGAGCACTCCACAACTGGGAAGACGGCAATGTCATCCGGCGTATGATTGACGAGATGAGGGAACTCGGCTTCAGACGCACGGGGTTGAAAGAACAGATCGCAATTGCGTATTCGTGTCATGCCGCGGTGAAATCGGGGGAGCATCTCCCGCCGGCAACGATGCGCTGGCTCATCGAACGGCTGTTTGCAACCTCTATGCCCTACGTCTGCCCGCACGGGCGGCCGATCATCGTGAAAATCGAGACGGCCGAGCTGGATCAGCGGTTTGGGCGCGTGTAGACGCGGACGCAAAAGGAAACGCATGGAACGGGTGCTGTTCATTTGCACGGGGAACTCCTGCCGGAGCCCCATGGCGGCCGGGATTTTCAACCGTCTCGCGAAACAGAGGAAAATCCGCGACATTGTAGCCGAGTCCGCAGGGGTGTTTGCGATGGAGGGCCTGCGGGCATCCGCCTCGGCGATTACGGTGGCCCACCGGCACGGGATCAACCTCAGCCGGCACCGTACCCGTCCGTATACTCCGGAAATCGGTGAACAGGCGTCCCTCATCCTTACCATGACGGCCGAACAGTGGTATTGTGTAACAGAGTCCACCCCGCGTGAGAAGACGTTCCTCCTCACCAATTTCGCCACGGTGGACAACCCCGGTATTGACATCGTAGATCCCTACGGCGGGTCGCTGGAGACGTACGAAGAAGTGTTCGCGGAACTGGAGCGCGAGATTCTCCGCGCGTTCGACGCTATCGTGGAATGGGTGGAGGCCCACCCGACGGGATGAGAGTACGCGGAACTCGTCGGACCGGTGATCGACCAGGAGTCCGCCTGATCAGGCTCGCAATATTCCTTTGTGTCCTCGCCGCGCGCGCGGCGGCCGCTCCGTTCGGCCCCGGCGAACTCCTGGTATTCGATCTTAAATGGCAATTCGTCAGGGGCGGGATGGCAACGATGAGCATCCACCCCGTTCCGGGCGACACGAGCCTGTGGCAGATCCGCACCCGGGCGCGTTCCGTGGGGGTGCTGGACGTGTTCTACACGGTCCGTGATACCCTGAGTTCAACGGTCCGGCGATCAACGCTCCTCCCCGTCCGTTACGAGAAACTCCAGCACGAAGGGTGGTATCACCGCGACAGCACGTACGTCTTTGATCAGGACCGGAACACCGTTGCACGGTTTTCCCGAGGGAGGCATGTGGGCGTGCTCTCGTTGCCGGGAGAAGTGCACGATATCCTGTCCTCGCTCTACCGCGTCCGCAGTTCGCCCCTGTCCGTGGGTTCCTCTGTGTCCGTTCGCGTGTACGAGGGCGGAAAACTGTACAATGCGCGGGTGAATGTGCTTCGGCGGGAACAGGTCACCGTTCCTGCCGGCACCTTTTCCTGTATCGTTGTCGAACCGATATTACAGTCTGAAGCGATTTTCGTTCAGAGAGGGCGACTGTGGATCTGGCTTACCGAAGACGCACGAAGGCTCCCTGTGTTGATGGAAAGCGCGATTCCGGTAGGAACCATTCGCGCGGAACTTGTTTCGTTCCTGCCGGCGTCCGGCACCCCGGCGTCAGGCACTCCGGCGTCAGGCACGTCGCCGTCCTCTTCCTCGCCGTGATAACCGGGTTTGCCCTTGCGGCCTGCGGCGCACCCCGGTCCCCCGAAACCGCGCCCGCGGTCGGAGAACGCCCCTTTTCCTTCGACCCGGCGGAGCATGGTCCCGGACCGTTGCCCGAAGATGTGGAAGAGACGATCCGGTCGCTCCGCCCCCCGCCCGCCCAGGTGGATACCCCTGCAGTAGTTGCCGCCCCGGCAAAGCGCGACACGTTGTGGACGACGGCCAACGGGTACCGCATCCAGATATTCACCTCCACCACGCGGGAGCTTGCGGAGGCGGAAGCATTGAAAGCGCGGGAGCGGTTCCCGGCGGATTCCGTCTACATACTGTTCCAGTCGCCGTGGCACCGCGTTCGCGTGGGCGACTTCGCCACGAGGCAGGAGGCCGAGGACAAGATCGTCGAGGCGAAGGAGAAGGGGTACCCCGACGCATTCTGGGTCCGCAGCCAGATACGCGTGATGAGCCGGTAGCATAACGCATCCGCCGCGAACAAGAGATTCCTCGCCTTCTGTCACTGCGTTCGTTCGGCTCAGAATGACCGTGTTCTCGGGGGAGCGTGAAAACGACGTCATTCTGAGCGCAGCGAAGAGTCTCTCCGGTCCCCCACCAGCCCGCCGTCATTCCCGCGTCCTCTTCCGAGCACGAAGTGCACCGGGAACCCGGAGAAGCGACACCGAGGATTCGGTGGCGTCCGTTTCAGCCGTCATTCCCGCGAAAGCGGGAATCCAGAAGTCGCTCAGCCCAGTTGCACCAACTGTTGCTTGTTGTACCGCGGGGCCCTTCCGCGCCCAAGCGCGTTCCGGGACCCGCACGGCGAGCAGGAGATTTTTCGCCTTCTCTCACTGCGTTCCCTCGGCTCAGAATGACGTCCTTCTTCCTTTTTCCCCCTGATTGGCTGTCATTCTGAGCGCAGCGAAGAGTCTCTCCGGTCCCCCACCAGCCCGCCGTCATTCCCGCGTCCTCTGCCGGGCACAGGAGGAATGCGGCAGCCCGCACGCCGCGCCGACCGGCTTCAAAAGCACGGTTTTCCGCCAGCGGGGGGCCTTCGCGCTTCCCCGGGCCGCCCGGCATCCGTAAGCAGAAGCAATCCGCCCCCGGCACTGGCGGAGGCAGGTTGTCCCCCGGGGGGCTTGGCACCGCGACTGTCCCGCCTCACTCTTTCACTCAGAACACGTCCCCCGTTCCCCCACGGAGACCACATGGACACCACAGCCGCATGCATCGAATGCGTGGACGACAACCTCATCCGCGCGCGTCTTTTCCATATCGCCAAGGACCCCATCCCCTGTCGAACGCTGGTGTACACCCTGCCGGGCCACCAGAAATGCACGCTGCACGAAGCCGACGACTTCATCGCGCAGTCGCTTGAGGCTTGGGGGTACACCGTGCTGCGGGAACCGGTGCAGGTGCAGGCCTACCGCAGAAACTGGGACGTCGAGGGCCACGCCACGTATGCCTCACCGCAGCCTTCCGACCCGTGGTACACCGCGTACAACGTATACGGGATGGTGCAGGGCTCGACGTGTCCGAAGGAACTTATCGTCGTCATCTCGCACAAGGACTCCCAGAGCTGGATGGTGAACACCGCCGGCGCATATGACAACGGCATTGGTACCGTGGCCAACCTCGAAATCGCCCGGGTGTTGCAGGGGTACACGCCGAAGCGCACCCTCTGGTTTGTGTTCTGCAACGAAGAGCACACGCCGTGGACAAGCGCGGTGACGGCGCAGCGCGTGAAAGACGAAGGGTACACGCTGGTGGCGGCGTTGAACGTGGACAGCCTCGGCGGAAGGTCGGCAGAAGACCGGAGAGCCGGGATCAGAACCAACGCCACGAGGTTCGTAACCGACGGGGGCGAGCGCATCGCCGATCTCATGGCGCGGCTGAACGAAGAACTCGGCATTGGCCTGCGGCAGACGAAGCATCGGGGCGAATTCCCGAATGACGACGACGGCTCATTCATCAAGGCAGGCATGCCGGCCGCGGTGGCGATGGTGGGCTCGTTCCCGTATGCGGAACCGAACTATCATCTGGCCTGGGATGTGGCGGAGCTGGTGGATATCGAAAATGCCCGGATGGCCACGCAACTGGCCCTTGCCACGCTGCTCCATCTGGATGAAAACGGCCCTGTGTAGGCCACCGGCGACCGAAAACTTGACAAGTATGCCCCGCGCGGGTATGTTTAGGGAGGGTTTGGCACTCCAAGGTGGAGAGTGCTAAACCGGATGCTGAAATCCGGTAGCCCGCCCCGCCGGTGGCGGGCCACAACGACCGGAGGGTAAATGGCAATGCGACCACTTACTCCACGAGAAATCGCGGTGCTGACGGCGGTTGTGCATGCGCACACCGAATCGGCGGAACCGGTGGGCTCCCGCACGATTGCGCGGCAGTACCTGCACGATCTCAGCCCGGCGACCATCCGCAACACCATGATGGATCTGGAGGACATCGGATTCCTTCATTCGCCGCACACCTCGGCCGGCAGGGAACCGACGGCCCGGGCATACCGGTACTACCTCGACGAAGTCATGGAACCGGCGCGCCTTGGGCGTTCCGATAAATCGGTGTTCGACGAGCTCCTGACAGAACGCCAGTGCGCGCGGGACGCGGATGTGGTCCTTTCGTGCGTCTCCAGAGCGCTCGCGCGGGTTTCTCGCCTCATCACGGTGGCGTTTCTCCCGACGTTTGACAACGGCGTGTTGCGGCGGATCGAGCTGGTTTCGCTGGGAGAAAGCCGAATCTTGGTGGCTCTTGAGATCAAAGGCGGCCCCGTTCACACGCTGACGCTGGAAATGGATGAACCCGTTGCGCAGGGCCTGATCGGCGAAACGGCACGCATCCTGAACGAACGGCTCAGCGGCCTGACTATCGGCCAGATTCGCGCGTCCATCACGGAACGGTTGAGCGGCATTTCCGGTGGCGAACAGCACGTGATCAACGTGTTCCTGCGCGAAGGCTCGGACATTTTCGACCTCGATTCGCGGACGAACGTTCACCTGGAAGGCCGCCCGAACATCCTTGCACAACCGGAGTTCAGCGACCACACCCGCCTGATGCAATTCATGCGCCTTCTCGACGAGAAAGCACTGATTCAGGAACTCCGCCGCCGCGGCGCCTCGCGCAGGACGCAGGTGTCCATCGGAACCGAAAACAGTCTGCCGGAGCTTGCCGATTGCAGCCTCCTGACGCGAGGGTACCGGGCGGGGTCTCTCTCTGGTACGCTGGCCATTGTCGGGCCGATGCGCATGCCGTACCGCCGCCTTGTCGCGGTTCTGGAGCACGCCGGAGGTGTTGCCGAAACACTCATGAGCTGACCGCGCGATCCGGCGGCCCGGCAGCACGCTCACCCCGGCGGAAAGGACTTTCGTGAGACGGTGGTCGCGCATCCTCTGCGGCATTCTGCTGGCGGCTCCCCTCCTGTGGCCCGGTTGCTGCGGAGACTGCATCGTGGGCTTCAACCGCCGGTGCCCGGAAGTGATCGCCGATGTTCCCCGACACACCCCGAATGCGTTTTTCGCCTGGGCTTACGGTGGGCACGCCGGGTTCGAACGCGCACCCGCCCAGCCGGTAACCATCCTCTTCCAGAAAAAAGCCGGTGCCGACTCCGGTTATTTCCAGCTGTCGTGTTCCCCCGGCGGTGACGCAAATTACTGCGGCGTAGTGAACCGTTTCTGCGTGGACGCCGTCGCCTTCGACACCGCGTACGGCCTCGCGCGCTATCGCACCCCCGATTCCCGGGGAAGCCCCGCGAATGACCCGGCCTATTACATTGCCCTCCCCACCGACTCTGTCACCATCACCTCCAACCGCATCCAGTCGGCCATATCCAGTTCTCCGACGGTGTACGACACGACGCTCGTGACGCTCTACGCGAACACCACCGCCGATCCGCCCACTCTGACGCCCGACAGAACGCCGCTGGTGACGCTGGCGTGGTCCAGATACCCTCTTGCGACGCAGGCGGTGCTGTTGACGAACGACGCGCAGGGTAATCTCCTTTCAGGCGTGGTGATACTGGCAGGGACCACCGCCAGCCCCACCACGTGGACGTACGGCACGCCGGGCGCGAGGACCCTCCGTTCCAGTCAGCCGGTGCAATCCGGCACACCGTGTACGCTCACCGTCTGGCTCCTGAACGATGCACACTGGAGCCTCGCCGTGGATCAGGTCACCTTCACGCCGCAGTGACTCCCGCCGCGAGGCCCGCATGACAAAACGCGAAGTGGTTCGGATCGCCCTCGAAGGCCGGAAACCTCCCTATGTGCCCTGGTCATTCGGTTTCACGGTTGAAGCCGAAGCGAAGCTGCGCGCGCACTTCGGCACAACCGACCTCGACCCCCTCCTCCAGAACCACATCCTCAGCCTCGGCGAAGGCGTGGGTTACTTTACCGATGTGGGAAACGGATGTGTCAGAGACGTGTTCGGTGTCGTCTGGAACCGCACCGTGGATAAGGACATCGGCGTGGTCGCCAACTGCCTGCTGCCGGAACCCACGCTGGCAGGATTCGAGCTCCCCGATCCGCTCCACCCGCGCTTCTTCGAAAACATCCCGGCCCAGATAGAGCGTTTCGGCGATCGGTTCCGCCTGTTCTGCATCGGTTTCTCCCTCTACGAACGCGCGTGGACCATGCGCGGCACCGCGAACCTGCTCGTGGACATGATCGAGCACCCGGGTTTCGTTCGCGACCTCCTGCGGATGATCGCGGACTACAACATCGCCCAGGTGCGGGAAGCCTTGCGGTACGATATTGACGCCGTTTGTTTCGGCGACGACTGGGGTCAGCAGCGCGGCCTGCAGATGGGCTACCCGCTCTGGCGCGAGTTCATCTACCCCGAACTGAAACGCATGTACGGCGTGGTGCGCGAGGCAGGCAAATTCGTGGTGATCCACTCCTGCGGCGACGTGGACGAGCTGTTCGACGATCTCGTCGGCATCGGGCTGAACTGCTTCAATCCGTTCCAGCCGGAAGTGATGGACGTGGAGCGCCTGATGAACCGGTACCGGGGGCGGTTATCCTTCTTCGGCGGGCTGTCCACACAGAAAACACTGCCCTACGGCACCGTGGAGGACGTGAAAGCGGAAACCCGGCGGCTGCTGGAACTGGGCCGTGAAGGCGGCTATATCTTCGCCCCGGCCCACGCCGTGGAGGGCGACGTGCCGCTGGCAAACATGCTTGCGTTCATCGAAACCGTGCAGGCGCAGAAAGGGTTTTGAGCTTTGGAGTGCGGCGGCGAGCCGCCGCTTTCAATTGACACCGGCCTGAAGCAGCGAAGCTACCCACCAAGATTGACGATCAACTCACTCCCGAATTTCACTCCCGCGACGTCGCAGGCCCGTTCGATGAAACGTTGGATGCTGTTCCGACTCAGATTGGCAACAATCCACCACCCCGACGACAACCTGTGTGCAGCTTGCTTAATTAAATCTGGTCGTCCGGGAAAAAGTTTGTTCGGGTCTTTGTCGATGTACCGACGCGTCCTTCCTTGTGGCAATTCGGAGAACCGTTGCAGGAAAGTGGGGTCCGCTTTGGACAGCTCCTCGAAAACCTCAAACAACACGAGTATCGCGTAGCGAGCAGGATGCGCACGGCCACGAAAAACGAAACCGATCCCTTGTAGGGACTCGGTGGATTGATCTGCTGTGGCCGTTTTGGCAGCCGTTGCTGCTTTCGCCTTAGGTCCGAGTCGGTCAGGTGAAGGCCTCAGCAACAAATCGGCGCGCAAAAATTCAGCGACGGTACCCTGGTCCGGTTTGTACCCGCACAAACTCGCGACCTGATCCGCGAGCAACTCCAGAAGAAGGCTTTCCTCTTCTTCCACCAGTTTCGTCCATGCTTTGGGCAACGTGTCAATCATTAATCGCTGGCGGGACATGTTCCGGTAATCTTCCTGTGCGGACCGAAGCGCTTCGTGAGATTTGACCGCATCGTATTGCAAGTACCGGGTAAGGCGGGTCGCAGACTCCTCAACATCACGTTCCATCAGGTCAAGCTTGTAAACCCTCCTTTCATCGTAGTTCCCTTGTTCCGCCGGTAGAAAAAAATGCCAGAGCTGGCCGTCCGAAAGGATTACCAACGGAACTCCGGCATGAAACGCATACTCGAACAGCTGCCGTTCAGCTCCTTCGCTTTGACCGACGCCTTTCACCTCGACGAACGCGATCGGTTTCTCGGGAGGGTCGCACAATGCGAAATCCACTCGGCCACCTTTGACCGGGTATTCCGGAATCACAACCCGTGTGTCCCACGTTGGCCATCCCAGAGCCATGAGCAAGCGGAGGATTATTCCCTGGGAGACCGCAGCTTCGTTTCCGAACCTTTTCGCTTTCAGGCCTTTGCGGATTTCCTCGAGGTGATGCTCGATTCCCATGCGCTGCCCCCTTTCCCGTACGGCTTCCGGCAACCAGAGTGTATTCAACGTGTTAATAACGGGATAGGGAGCCGTCCGGTCAATAGCGGTTGCTGCAGTTTCTCTGGAATGTGGCGGCTTCCCTGCGCTTTCGAAGCCCAGCGAGCATTGTGGTCGCGGTCCTGCCGCGCAAAACGTTGGAAGGCAGGGCTGTCTGTGTGCACGGGTGTACACGACGCCGGGAAAGCCGAAAACCGGCAAATCCCGCGGCGGTTTCGGCGAAACCGCCCTACCAGTGAACTGATGCGCCCTGGAAGACCCAGCAGTCGCTTAGAACGCGCAAAGCCCGCCTTGCGCACTCCAAACACGCCGCTACACTCCCGCCCCGAACGCCCACACGTCGTTCAGGCTGTGGCCCAGCCGCTCGGGCCAATCACGGTGGTGGCCGCCCATGATCCACATCCGGTCGCGGAACACCGCGCTTCCGCAGATCGTCCTCCCCGGCCATGGCGGTTCGGCAGCCTCCCGCTGCCAGTGAACGCCGTACTCCGTAGACCAGATGTCGTTCCCGTACCCCCTCGACTGCAGTTCGCCGCCGGTCAGCCACAGTCTATCCCGATGCGCCAGCAGCACCGGGGCGGCTCTTCCCGACCACGGTGCGTGGATTGCGTCGCAACGCCATTCTGAGCCTGTTTCCGACGACCAGACATCGTCCAGGTACCGTCCGCCGTAGGGCTGGGAGTCGTCGTTGATCACGCCTGCCGTCACGTACAGCCTGCCGTTGAACGAAGCCGCCACATGGTACTTGCGCTCGCAGAACCACGGCTCCCGCACTGTCTCCAGCCGCCAGCGTCTGCCATCCGCAGAGGAGAGCACATCCCGGTACGTGTGGGACCCGTCCGTTGCCCCGCCGATAATGAACATCCTGCCGCGGTGGGTCGTCCACGCCCACACATGACGGGCCACCCACGGAGCATCCGGCACATCAAGCGTCCAGTTCCTGCCGTCGGGGCTCGACCAGATGTCGTTCAGGTTCTGCAGGGGATCCACCGACGCCAGGCCGCCGATCACCCAGAGCTTCCCGCCGTGAGAGAACGTTACATGGTTCCACCGTGGTTGCCATGGCGCGGCGGCCAATTCGCGCCGCCATGACGCGCCATCTTCCGTTGACCACACGTCGTTGAACTGCGTGCCGTTGCTCGCGGTGCCGGTTCCCCCCAGCACCCAGAGACGGCCTGCGGACTGCACCACGCCGTGGCCGTACCGGGGCTCCCACGGGGCCGAATCGAGCACCTGTTCGAAGGCAATTCCCACGCTCAGCCTTCCACTGGCACAGCCTGAAACCCGTACAGGTCAACCTCGCCGCGCATGACAAACTCCAGCCGGACCGCCTGCCCTTTGAGCTGCCCGATATCGCCATTCCGCCACACCACCTCATGGCGGATACGGTGGCCGGTGACAGGCACGCTGGGTTCCGGGTCGAACCCCTCAATGGGTTTTCGGTCGTAACCGGTGGCCGAGACGGTAAACTCCCCCTTCTCGGCGTCGGCGTTGACACGAAGCCTGCCGCCGGGCCACCGGAGCAGTTTCGTCACCACGGTTCCGCCGCCGGCCGGGCTGCGCAGGGACACAAACCCCTCCTTGCGGACGCGCGCAAGGCCTATTCCGGGAACATTCTCGCGCGAGTTGTGCCCTCCGTCCGTGCCGGAGTAATACAGCCACCATTCATCGCCTACCTCGAGCCACGTGGAGGCGAACACCATGCCGGCATCCCAGGAGCCCTCCGGGCCCCGGTCAACCAGGCGCGGCCGTTCGGGCAGTCGCTGGAAACTCCATCCGTCGCGGCTGAACGCAAGTTCGGTATGGATGTCCCCGCCGTACGCGTACGGCCAGAGGAAACCCCAGTAGATGCCGGCGTAATACTGCGTCGGCATGCCATAGAACAGCGGGTGGCCCGAGCGTTCGTCGAGTTCGTCCGGAATCAACACGTTCTCCGGATAAATCGGCCATTTATCCCACAGAGTGGAATGTTCGAGCCGTGCTACTCTCCTGCGCAGGCCGTTCGTGTCGTCGTACAGGTTCGTGGCGCGGGTGAAGCAGATATACATCCGGCGGGCCGGGTCCCAGAGGATGCTCGAATGCGTATCGGGTCGGTAGCTCGGGAAAATGAGCAGGCTGCTGGCCGGGTCCCATTCGATACCGTCGTGGGAGCCGATGAGATGCATTCCGTAACCCTCCGAACTGCGGGCAGCGTGGAGCATCACATAGCGGTACCCCCGGTGGTCTTCCTCCGGCGCGTCAACGATATACTGGCACGATGCGTGCTCGCCAGAGGGGCCGGCATACACGATGTTGTTGTCCACGGCGTTTTTGAAGGAGTGCCGCCCGATGCGTGGCAGTGTCCAGCGGATGCCGTCCGGTGATTCCGCATACGCGACCGCATACGTGTATTTGCGCGGTTCGTAGCTGATATCCCAGTACGCCTGATACCACATGCGGAACAGGCCGGTTTCTTCATCGCGCACGACGTTCACATACCCGCCGTCTCCGGCAATGACTGGATTCGCCGCGTACTTCACGGGCTGGTGGAATACCCGCCGCACGGACTCAGACCGGGGGTTTTCCGCCCACCGGTTGTCCACGAGGAAATCATCCACGAAAAGCTGGGGATCGTGGCGTATCTCCGTCACACGGGGCAGTCGCTGCGTTCCCATCTCTGCTTCCTTTCCTGCGGGCGGAGCAGTACCCGGCGGCATCCCGGCACGGCTCAAGGCTCCGGCGTTTCTTCGCCGGAACCGTTGCCGTTTCCTGCCCGTGTCTCATTCTCCAGCATCTTCTCATACGCCGCCCTCTGAGTGCGCAACTCCAGCCCATTTTCCTGCGCGTACCGGATCAGCCCCTCGATGTGCGCCATGTCGGTAGCGCCCCGGATGACCGACCAGTCGCACGCCCAGTACGACCAGACAAAGTTCTCTCGGCGCGCGGCGTCATCCACGTCGGCCTTCACGTAGTCGAGGTAGCCGTGCGCGTCGTCCCACCCGTAGATCTTCCGGATGATCGGCTCCTGCCAGCCCTGGCTCGGGAACTCGGCAATGTGCGAAAAGCCCTGATATGTGTACCAGAACGGCTCTACCGAGAACTCCACCGGCTGCCAGTCGTTCTGGTCGCGGGCATACGTTCGGCAGAACTTGATTCCGTGCCGGTCGAGCACAGCCAGCACGTCTGGCCGGTCCTGCAGGCCACGGTACGCACCAAGCGGGCTGCTGATGCCGGTCGGACGCCTGCCGAAGCACTCCCCGAACGCACCGATGGCCTCCGCGACCTCCGTTTCGATTTCCTCCAGCGACGCGCCCGGCCAGACGATGGTCTTCCCCTCGGCGTGCTGGCAGACGGTTTTCAGCGGCTTTTTCGTGGCGATCTGCATATCGAACAGAGGATTTTCGCCGATGTCCCGCAGTTGCTCCCTGTGCCGGGCGATGACATCGGCAACGCAGTAAAGCGTGCAGGCGGCCCTGGCGTCCTCGTGTATGCGGCGCATCTGCGTGAGAAATTGCGCCGTGACGACGTCATCCTTCGTCCATTCAACGAGATACCCGATGACCATAATAGCCATGAACATTGTCCTTGTGCAGAAATCCCACCATTGCCACGATTATCGGCAGGAAACCCTTCATTTCGCTCGAAGCGGCTCGCTCCGTTCAGAATGACACTACCTGCGTGAAACCAACACTCGCCCTTTTTCCGAGCACCGTCCGGCGGAGCAGGAAAGCAAGGGGTCTCGCCCCCGAACGGCTCCGCGCACAGGCCCCGCTTTCGAAAGGTCTCCTCTTGAATCGTCATTCCCGCGCAGGCGGGAATCCACGCGCACCTTGCCGGTCTCCTCGATCACACGCGTGGAACGCGAGGTATTCCCCGCGCCACTCGGAAACCATGCGCCGTTCGCCACACCGGTCGTCGAGTGCCGGCCCGCCGCCAAGGGCAGCACCCCGAAGGGGGGCAGGTGTATCGAGACGACCGGGCGCTCACCCGCCCATGCGCGACCGCATGAACTCCGCGATATGCTCTATCGCTTCTCGGCCCTCCGGCAGCAACGGATCGTGCGACTGAAACACGTGAAACATCCCGGGCCACACCTCCAGTGTCACGTCCACCCCGTCGGCACGGGCCTTTGCCGCCGTTCGGATGCTGTCGTCCCGGATGATCTCGTGTTCGCCCACCTGAATGAGCAACGGCGGAATTCCGGTGTAGTCGCCAAACACGGGCGAAGCGAGCGGGTTGCGCACGTCTCCCCCGCCAATATACCGGCTCACGAAATCCGGCAGGCACTTCGGGTCCATGATGGGATCGAGCCCTGCCTCGGAACGGAGCGAATCGCCGGTCAGCGTGAGATCCGCGAAGGGCGACAGCGCGATCCCGCCGTCGGGCATCGTCATGCCCCGGTCGCGAAGCGCCAGCAGAGTGGACAATGTCAGCCCGCCGCCCGCGGAATCTCCCGCGATGAACGTCGCCGTAACCGCCTCTTCGTCTTCCGGCTCTATCTCCATCAACGCCTGGTAGACGTTGAGGCAGTCCTCCAGCGCCGCGGGGAAGGGATGCTCGGGTGCAAGTCGGTAGTCCGGAAGCAGCACCATGCACTTCGCCGCGGCGGAAATGTGCGCGGCAAGCGGAAGATAGAACGCCCCGGATCCCGAAATGAACCCGCCGCCATGCAGGTAAAGCAGGCGCACCGTGGGGTCCGCGCCTTTCGCCAGCACCCACTCGCACGGTATCCGGTTGATTTCAATCCGCGTGCACTGCACGCCGGGGATAGTGGGCTCGCGCCGCGTCGCCATTCCCCTGCGAAGGCCGTCGAAATCGAACCCGGTGGCGCCAAAGGGCGGGGTTTCACGCAGCTTCTGGTAGTAGTCGCGCCCTTCCTGTGACGTCACCATTCGCACACCTTCTCCCGCACCCTTCATACCTCAATTCGCCTCATCGCTTCGATCATGTGCGCGAAATGCGCCAGCGGCACCTCCGCAGGCGGCATGTCGTCCAGCGCCGGAATGAACCCGCCGTCCCTGACCACCGGCATCAACTGCTCAATCTCCCGGTCAATCGCTTCCGGCCCGGCAATGAGCGCCTCCTTCGAGATGCCGCCCGCGAGCCTGAGCTCCCGCCCGAACCGCTTTCTCAGCATTGCCGGGTCCATGCCGGCTACCCGCTCCAGCGGCCACGTGCAGTTGATCCCGTTCCGCATCACCAGCGGCAGCAGCGGCACGATGTTCCCCGCCGTCCAGAGGCACACAAGCTCCACGCCGTGCTTCCGGCATTCCTCGATGATCGGGTTCTGATACGGCAGCCAGAACTCTTCATACATCCGGGGCGAAACGTGCGGCGCATTTTTGTAGGCGAGGTCCTCGGTGAAATACAGGACGTCCACCTTCACCTTTTCAAGCACCGGACGGATGACGCGCAGCACCAGGTCGCTCCAGAACCCGAACATCTCGTGGATGAGCGCCGGCTGCTCGTAGAACGCCGCAAGGAAGCCTTCCATCCCCAGCGCATAGAACCCGAGGCGGAAGAAGTAGGGAAACAGCCGAATTCCCACAGGCGAATCGCACGCGTTCAACTCGGCGGCAATCTGGTTGAGGTTGTCCGGTATCCTGCCGGGCGCGTACGGGTCGTAGTGCCGCGAATACGCCCTCCAGTCCGCGACGTTTTTCACCGGATGCGCGATGTTGCCGCAGTACATCAGCGGCGAGTTTTTCTTCCGGCGCAGCACGTTGCCGAACCGGTCCACCTGCACGTAATCGGTGTCGGTTTCCGACAGGACCGCCTGCTCTATTCGCGGAATCGGAAACAGGTCCACCGGGGCATCAACGATGCGGCAGATGCTGAAATACTGGTCCGGGTCAACGTTTGCGGGCAGGCCTTCGGTGCGCCAGCGCTCCACGGCGTACACCTGGTGCGGCTCGAACAGCATCAGGGGCAGCCGGTCGACGGGTTCGTACCGCATCACCCGGTTGAATCGTTCGCGATTGGTCATGGGCAGATCCTGAGGCTAAGTGACGGCCTTCCGCGTGCGCGAATTCTCCACCATTTGGGTTACGGAGGTCACAAAATCACTGATGTTTAAGAAGAAATTGGGGTATGCTTTGTGCAGCTGGTCTATCGGGCCTGCAGAAACCAAAACGGGTTCGATTTTTTCCCCTTTCAGTGCCCGCGCTTCAGCCGCCACGTAATCCAAGGCGGCTTGATCAAAGTCATCACGGCCGTAAGCGGTAATGTTGACCTTCTTGTTCAACGAGTCCAAGACAATGAGATGGTAAGAACTGGCACCCAATGAACGTTTGTTGCCAACAATCTCGTTCGCCGCCGCGGCAAGCCCTGTCATCTTGGTCAGGGCTCCAATCCCCGATTCGGCTTCGGCCACAGCGTCGATTGTCTGTTCGATGCCCATGTGGGCAAAACGAGGTATGGGAGCGCAATTCTCCAAGTGGGAAAACGCGGAGGAAACGAGCGCAAAGAAATCCAACCACTCCTTGTCGCCTTGTCGCGATTTCAGCGCTTGGCCCAGAAAAGTCCCCATCGTCTCTACAGCAGTTGCCCATACGTGTTGGAGTCTGGTTCGAATCTGGAGTTCAAGAAAGAGCCCATTGTAATCAGGCGCGCGTTTGCTCCTGTATTTGTACACGAGATGAAGGCTTCGGTACCCGTCTTCATCCCGCGGCTTTTTGATGTAGTCGTACTCCCTGATGAGTTCGTGCTTCAGGTGCAGGCTGTCACGGAACCGGCTAGCGAGGGCGTAGACGTCCTCTACCGACGCTAATATTGCACGAATGCCCCCAATATCCTGCATCCGGGCAAGTTCCATTTCCGGATAACGTTTCAACTTGTCAATGATGGTGGGCATGCGTTTCAGCCGTTGAGCCGCGATCGGCTCTCCGCCGAAACTCCTCAGTTTGCCGCGGAGGTTGGCTTGGAAGGTGTTGATGGGATACGCGTGACACGCACGCCAGCGTTCTGCCAAATCCAGGGCCCACTTCAGGTCTTCAACGGACGGATTCCGCGCCACAAGTATGCGCCCGGCTCGGTTGATCTGGCTCCTAGATTCCCGGGGTACAGGGGAGAATACCATATCCCACAGGCTCCATCACGAAAGTGCCGAAACGCCAAAGTAGAGAAAGAAAGGCCACCAAGGCGCCTCCGCCAGACTGAGCCGTGCACCAGAGCAGGTTGTATCGAGATGACCCGTACCACAGGATTCCCGCCTGCGCGGGAATGACGTTTCCTTTTCGACCACCTGTGGTGCACGTACGGTTCAACGACGTCCGAACAAGAGACTGACACCGAGCGTCACCGGTTTTTGCCTTCATCCCCGCGCAGGCGGGAATCCAGTTGGGCTGATCAGGCCTCAACCGCGCCGGTCACTGAGCCCGCGCGGCCCCTGAGCTTGTCGAAGGGCGCGCGGCAAGCCTGTCGAAGTCCCGTTGCGCGGAAACCTCCGGTCGTCGAGTGGCGAACCGGAAAGGAACGGGAATCAAGCAACGTTCCTTTCCGGTTCGTTGTATCGAGACGACCGGACGCCCAGCCGTTCCCCACGCTCCTGGATTCCCGCCTCCGCGGGAATGACGTGGGTCTGCGCGGCACTGCAGACCCAAAAGACCGACAAAACTACACCATTTCAACACAGAAACCTGCTTCCGTCGTGCATTCCTTACTTCCTTCGCCACTCCTGTAGAAAAACTGCACTCCCAGAAGAATGCGTCATCCCCGCGGAGGCGGGGATCCAGAACCATCGCCCGCGGTCTCCTCGATACAGCGCGTCCGTGCGCCCGGCGCACGCCACGTCGCTCGGAGACCGTCCGCAAATCGCCAGACGCACCGGCGCTTCGACAAGCTCCTGCGCGATACGCAGGCTCAGCGACCGGCGCGGTGCATTGAGACGACCCACGTTCGCCTACACCCTCTCGACATACACGTAATACGCCCCGCGCTCCTCGCCGTCGGCGTCCAAGAACCACGCTTCCAGCACCGTCACGCCGGTCTGCGTCAGGTCAAGCGCGAACGTCACCTCCACCGCGTCCGGGTCCACCGGCAGCACCCACTCCCGGTCGAAGAGCCGCAGCCGCGCGCGGGAGGGCTGAATCGTCGCGCAGCGGCCGGATCCATCGGCGAAGGTAATAGTCCGAGCTTCCTCGGGCGAAATAGCGGCGGAAATCGGCAATCCGACTTCCTTCGGCCATCGCCGGAGAGAGAAACGGTACGCGCCGGGCTGCTCGACGTCCACCGTCCACTTCCCGGTGCTCTTCTTCGCCAGAACGATGTAGTTCTGGCTGAACGCCATGTCGCCCATCACGTCCATGGCGTCGAGGCGCGTGGGGTTCTCGGCGTCGTTCCCGAGGCTGATGGGGGAGTACTCCTCGAGGCGGGGACTGATCTCCTCCCACCACCGTTCGTGCGCCGCGCGGAGCCGGGCCACGACGTCCGGGTGCTCGGCAGCGACATCGTTCTCCTGCCCAGGATCGGCCTTTATGTTATACAGCTCCACGCCGCGGACGAGCCGCCACTGCTTCGTAACCACGGCGTTCGTCCACTTTTCCGGCGGTACCGTGTCCTGCCGGTACTGCAGGAACTGCGTGCGGTCCGGCAGGTTCGTATGCTCGCCCCGGATCAGGCCGGAAAGGCTGATCCCGTCGAACACCACGCCCGCCGGCGCTTTCAGACCGCACAGGTCGATGAACGTCGGGAGCAGATCCACATGGAACGCCATTTCGCCAATATCCCTGCCTCCGCCGATGCAGCCGTTCGGCCACCGGATGAAAAACGGCACGCGGTGCCCACCGTCGTAGTAAGAGCCCTTTTTCCCGCGCATTCCCGCATTGTAGCCTTTGACAATCCGCTCGCCCTCGCCAACGACGAGGCCTCCGTCGCTCCCGTTATCCGTCATGAAGATCAGGATCGTATTGTCAGCGATGCTGAGTTCCCGGAGTCTTGCCTCCAGCCTGCCGAAGTTCTCATCAATGTTCGTGACCATCCCGCAGAAGGCGGCATTCGGAATGTCGGGGTTCCCCTCATACATCCGGCGGTACGGTTCTGCCACCAGAAACGGCGCGTGCGGCGCGTTCGTGGCGATGTACGCGAAAAACGGGCGATCGCCGTTCGCTTCAATGAACTTCGTCGCCTCGGCAAACCAGACATCGGTGCAGTAACCCTCGTGCGGTACGGGCTCGCCGTTGTGGAAATACGTGTCGTCGAAGTAGTTGTTGCCCCAGAAGTCGGGCGTCTGCCCCACGCCTCCGCCCTTGTGCGCCACCACGTGCTGGAAGCCGCGGTCCATCGGGCGGTAGGGGTAGTTGTCACCAAGGTGCCATTTCCCGAACATGCCCGTGCGGTACCCACTGGCGGCGAACACGTCCGCCATGGTCACTTCATCCCGCCGCAGAATCGAACGCCCCCAGCACGTGGCCCAGGCCCCGTTGCGCACCGGGTGGTGCCCCGTCATGATGGCCCCGCGCGTCGGGGTGCAGAGCGGCGAGACGTGGAAATCGCGCAGGCGGAGCGACTCGCCGTAGAACCGGTCAATATTCGGCGTCTGCATCCACGGGCTGCCCGTGCAGCCGAGGTCACCGTACCCCTGATCATCGGTGATGACGAGGATCACGTTGGGTTGTTTCATCGTTCCTCCACGGTGTATCCACTCCCATCAACACGGGATTTCCACGGCTCCCACGATTTGACCGCCGCAAGGTCAATCGTCGCAACGGCAAGCGCCTCTTCGTCCGGCGGCAGTATTACCAGAGGCTCCGCGTGCGGAGAAGCGATAATGCTCGTGCCGGAGGCGTTTTCCGCCACGCAGTTGCAGCACACGACCCACATGTTGTTGGCCTGCGCGTGCGCCTGACTGTGGTGGATCCGGTGGCTTGTGCCGAACCGGGAGTCGCCGCACGCCGCGTTACACCAGAGCAGGATTTCCGCCCCCGCCAGCCGCATCCGCCGGATGGATTCCGGGAACTCGCCGTCAAAGCAGTTGGAAATGCCGACCGTGGCGTACTCCGTGCGAAACACGACCGACCGGTGTTCCGGCCCCGGCTCTGCGAAGCTCTCGAGTTCGTACGGCCATGGATAGAGCGGCGCCTTCCGGCGCGTGCCGAGCCACGTCCCGTCCGCGTCAATGACGCCGATGGAATTGTAGGTGACCCCGTCCGCCCTTTCCGCGAATCCGAACGCGAGCGCCATGTGTGCATCGCGCGCTTCGCTCTGCAGGGCCTCGAGGTACGGGTTTTCTCCCACCGCATCGGCCAGCGTGTGATTCGCGGCGGTTGCTTCCTCTACTGTTCCCGACACCGGCGTGAAGTACCCCGGCAGGCACATTTCCGGGAAGGCGAGCATCTGGACGCCCTTCTCCGCCGCCGCACCGATGGCCGAACGCATCCGTTCCAGATTCTGTCGTTTCCCGGTCTCCCCGCCGCACCGGTTCCTCATCTGGAATGCGCCGACGGTGAGCGGCAGGGCACCTTCCTCCGTCAACCCGGCGGCGATTTCTTCTCGCACCCGCCGGCTCCGTTCCAGCGCCAGCGCCGCGTGCCCGTCGAAAATGGAGTCGTAGATTTTCATTTACTCCCTCGCCCACTCCGAATCGTCATTCCCGCGCAGGCGGGAATCCAGACCAGTCTGTCCCCTGTCCCACACCTGAACTCCTGTGTTTCGCCTGTACACCTGAGTTAATGTTCCACGCCGCCCCGCGAAGGTTCCCCGTGCTGCTGGATTCCCGCCTGCGCGGGAATGACGGCCGCGTCTTTTGGGTGTCGCAGGCCGTCCCGAGGCCCCAGGCAGTTGCGTTTCTCACGGCTCCTGAGCGGGGTCACGCCCCGACCATAGACCTGATTCCCACCGTCGCTTCGACAGGCTCAGCGACCGGAAAGGTCCTGTTTCCGCGCCTCCCTGATGATATTCGCGATGGACGCCGCGTGCACCTCCGGGCACCGGGGAAAATACCCTCCCGCCAGCACCATGACGAACGGGATGCCACGTTTCCGCGCGTGCCTCCAGACGTACGCGTCCCGTTGCACGATGCCCGCCGCAGTCAATTCTGCTGCGGCAAGCGGGTCATCGGCGTGCACGTCGCTGCCGGCGACGTAAAAGACGATATCCGGCCGGTGGGCATCCAGCACATCCGGCACATGCTCCCGCAAAAGCGCCATGTAGATCTCGTCGCCGGTTCCGGCCGGGAAGGGAACATCGCGCGTACTGGTGGCTTTCTCAAACGGAAATATGTCTTCCTGGTGAAACGACAGCGTGAACACGGCGGGATCGCCGGCGAAAATGGTCGCGTTGCCGTCCCCCTGATGGACGTCACAATCCACGATTGCCGCGCGTTGAATCAGCTTCTCGCGCATCAGCAGACGGATAGCCACCGCCACATCCGCCACAAAGCAGAATCCGGACCCGTGGTCGGCGTGCGCGTGGTGGAATCCGCCGCCGATGTTGAACGCGGTCCCGCACTGCAGTGCTTCACGCGCCGCCCGAACCGTGCCGCCCGCCATCGCGAAATAGGGCGGGAGATAGCGTGTGCGAATCGTGTCGGGCGATACGTTCCGCAGGTAATCAACCTCGAAAATCTCCGCCATGGTCTCGGGATCGGTCCAGAGACGCATGTAGTCGGAGGTGTGCACCGAAGCGGCCTCCTGTTCCGTCAGGAGGTCCGGCTCAATGATCGTCCCGCCGTCCAGCAGCCCGTCGGCATGCAGCAGATCGGCTATTTTCCTGTACTTGTGCACGTCAAACGGATGGAGAGATTCCTGCCCCGACATGTCGAGGGTGTATCCGGGGCTATGCACGACGGCCCATGGAGCGCGCAAAACACTCATCATTCAATCCCGGCTGAAAAACGGTTCACGGTACTTTCCTCGGAAACGGCGCGGAGTCCGGACGCGTTCCCTCGCAAAAACGCTCCTCCATCGGCAATTTTCGCCTGTGTTGCCGGTCCGGAGGTCTTCTTCAAAGATACGACGAAGCCCCGTTCACTCGTACGAACATTGACCCATCGCACCCTGTTTCACACTTTTCACCGTAATGCAATGCCGCTACGCATCCTTCACCAGAAACGTTCGCTCTGTGAGCGGGTTCTCTTCCGCGTTGCGGCGCTCCTCCTTGCGTTCGTGCCGAACATGGAGGGTCCGATGAACACGCATGCCCCGATACGAACCGCTGCCGTAGCCGGTCAGTTTTATCCGGCGGCCCCGGAGGTTCTTCGCGGAGAGGTTGACGCCCTTCTGGCGGCAGCGCCAAAGGATGACCGGATCACCGGCGACATCGTGGCGATCGTGGCGCCGCATGCGGGGTACATCTACAGCGGGCGGATCGCCGCCGTCGCCTACCGGCAGGTTCAGGGCAGGCAGTACGACGCCGTCGTCATTCTGGCACCGTCCCACCGCGAAGGATTTGCCGGCGTCTCCCTCATGCCGGCGGGGGGATACGAGACCCCCCTCGGGATCGCGGCGATCCATGAGGGCATCGCCCGAAAACTGCTGGAGCAAGGCGGCTGTATTCACGAAACTCGAAAAGGGCACGGCCCCGAGCATGCCGTGGAGGTGCAGGTTCCCTTCATTCAACGCGCGCTGGGAAATGTGCCGATCGTCCCCCTGGTGATGGGGGAGCACTCGTGGCCGGTATGCAATTCCGTGGCACGTGCGATCGCCACGGCGGTCGAGGGCATGACCGTGCTTGTCGTGGCGTCCAGCGACCTCTACCACGGCGAGTCGGAAGCGGAGTGCGAAACCGTCGACCGCGTGACACTGGCAGCCGCTGAATCCCGTCCACCGCAGCAGTTCTGCGCCGATCTGGATGCGGGACGGGCGCAGGCCTGCGGGGGCGCCCCGATCGCGGTGGCCAAGGAGTACGCCCGTCTCCTTGGCGCTTCCGGTGTCCGTGTGCTGGCGCACGCCACCTCCGCCGACGTCACCGGCCACCGCGGCGGATACGTGGTCGGTTACGGCGCAATCGCGTATTTCCGGGACGGGGCCGCGGCGGAGCAGCCCACCCTCAGCGAAGAAGACCGCGCCCTGCTGCTGAAACTTGCGCGGGAATCCGTTCGCGCGGCGGCTACCGGCGGGCCGTTGCCTCCACCTCCGGAAGGCCACCCCGCACTGGAAGAACCGAAAGGCGCCTTCGTTACGCTGCACAAGGACGGCGACCTTCGTGGCTGCATCGGACTGCTGCAGGCATATCAGCCCCTCGCGGCCACCGTCATCGAAATGGCACAGGCCGCGGCAATCAACGACCCGCGCTTCCCCCCTCTGCGGGAGCATGAACTGGACAGGACGACGCTGGAAATATCCATTCTTTCGCCGTTTGAGGTAACGAAGCCGGAACATGTCGAGGTCGGCAGACACGGCATCTTCATCACCGGTCGCGGGCGGCGCGGCGTTCTGCTGCCGCAGGTGGCCACCGAACAGGGGTGGAACCGCGAAACCTTCCTCGAACACGTGTGTCTGAAAGCGGGGCTTCCGCCCAACGCGTGGCAGAGCAGCGACGTGGTGCTGGAACGCTTCTCGGCGGAGATCATTCACGACACGGGGCCCATCGGCCGCGAAGAAACCCGTCGGAACTAGGTGTCTGCGATGCCGATCACCATTCTGCTCGTGGAAGACGAGCCCGGTATCCGCAGCGTGACGGCGAAGTGGCTCGCCCACAACGGATACGCCGTCGACGAGGCGGAAAACGGCAGAGCGGGGTGGGAGCGCGTGCAACAGAGCCCGCCCGACCTCGTCATCACCGACGTCGCCATGCCGGAGATGGACGGCGTGGAGCTCTGCCGGCTTATCAAAACGACGGAATCCACCGCCGATATCCCGGTGCTCATGTTCACGAGCCATGCGGAAGCGGATCTCCAGCTTGCCGGCACCAAAGCGGGTGCGGACGCATATATTCCCAAAAATGGCGATCTTCGTGTGCTGAACGCACGCATCGAAGCGCTCGCGGCCGCGCGGTCGCGCGTGCAGCGGGAAACGGAGAAGACACGCCGAATTACGCTGAGCCAGAGTGTTACCACCCTCGCGCACCACATCAACAACAGCGTGATCGCCATCCACGCCACTGCATCCGTGATTGATCCGAACAACCCGCAGCAGGCTCAAAAGCTGCGGCAGGTCTGCCAGACGGAAGCGCGGAAGATGCTCCTCGTGCTCAAAGCGCTGAAAGAGATGGCCGAACGCGAGGAACTGAAAACCACCGTCTACGTCGGCAACGAACTGATGTTCGACCTCGAAACCGCCCTGAAACAGCTGGACTCGGAGACAAAAGTTCCGCGTTAACGACCGGCGGCGTCCGTTCCCGCCACATGGGCTTTTCAAGTCCCATAGGACGCATTGCTTGCCGCAGGAATGGCGCGCCGGCCCTGTTGCGGAGGGTGCGTCTCCCTCTTCCTTCATTCCAAAACCCGTAATTTCGTCATTCCGGCTGTCCTTCGGCCAGCACGCCGGGAGCCCGGACCGGACAGGCAGGAATGCCTGTCCCACCACAGCACCGGTGCCGCATGCGGAAGGGTGGGGCGGACATTCCTGTCTGCCCATGGCTGCCCTTCCGCCAGCACGCGAAGGAGATTCGTTGACCGCCGGGGACGAGATGACTACATTTCCATGCATGCCATCGGCCATGGGTGATGGGGTTTCGTCGAGGTTTTTCCGCGTTTCGGGATGATTTGTCGCATGACACCGCATGATGTTCTCCGCGAGAAGCGCGAATGTATCCTCCAGGTGGCGGCACGCCATGGCGCCCGCAACATACGGGTGTTTGGCTCAGTTGCACGTGGTGAGGCGGACGAACACAGCGACATCGACCTCCTGGTGGAAATGGAGCCAGGGCGCACGTTGCTGGACCGCGCCGCCCTCTGGCTCGAGCTCCAGGAACTACTCTCCTGCAAAGTAGATGTGGTCAGCGACCATGGCATCAAACCGCGGATCCGGGACCGGGTCCTCCGAGAGGCAAGGCCCTTATGAGGGACTCCAGGGAGCGCCTGTTGGACATCCTCGACGCCATCGCGCTGATCGAGCGTTACGCAGCGCGGGGCCGGGAAGCGTTCGAACGGGACGAGCTGGTACAGACGTGGATTGTTCACCACTTGCTGATCATCGGCGAAGCGGCAGCCAGCCTCGGTCCTGACTTCCACGCGCAACACCCCGCGGTCTCCTGGAAAGAAATCGTTGCCATGAGGAACGTGCTCGTACACCACTATTTCGGGATAGACTGCGAAGAGGTGTGGGGAGTTGTCGAACGTGACCTGCCGGTTCTCAAAGAGCGCGTTACCGCTCTCTTGAACCAGATCGCGCCTCCCCGGTAACCACGCCGGCCTCTTTCTGAACCACCCCAACTGTCCCCCTGAACGACCTGTTTCCGTCATTCCGGCTGCCCTTCGGCCCGCACGCCGGGCTCCCGAACGTGTCCGGGAGCCTGAACCGGACAGGCAGGAATGCCGGTCCCACCACACCACCGGTGCCGCGTGCGGAAACGGTGGGGCGGACATTTTTGTCTGCCCACGGCTGGCCGGCGGGCAGCGGGCGAAGTGCAGAATATCCCGCTCGTTTGTCCCGTTCCTTCCGCTTTCTTACTCAGTGCACATGCCCGTGCGTCTCGATGCGTCCCCCGGCTGTCCGGGGGACGCATCGAGATGACCGCGAAAAGCCGCTGCGTTCCTGCGGAGCTTTTGGAGCGACCAGGGTGCGGATTTTCCGAAAAAACAGTGCCCAACCACCTTCGCCCGTTGTCTCCGGCGTTTTGGCCTCGAGACGAGACCGCAGAGTGGCTCCCGCCAGCCAGTCTGGATTCCCGCCTGCGCGGGAATGACGTTCGCTTCTTCGCGACGACCAACACAAACGGCGCGCTGCGGGTAATGACGAAGGGAAAATCCCTGGTCGTTTTTTTCAAAGGATGAGCAACGCGCCCACAATCCGTCATTCCCGCGCAGGCGGGAATCCGGCCGAATGTGATGTTCCCTGACAGGTTGTTCCCATCCACCTTCGCCACTTGCCCCCCCCCCGAGCAACTATACTCCCCTGCGATCGACAAACCGCTCGTTGTTGACAGCCCGCGCTGACGCGGCTACATTCAGCGTGTTGCGCAGCGTGCGCTCACAGCATAGGCTTCACAGGCAGGCCATTTGAGGCCTGCAAGGGGAGGTGCGCCATGCTTCGATCTCGCGTTGTCCTTTTGCTCATGCTCGCCCTCGCCACTAGCGGGCTCCTCGAGCCCGCCCGGGCCACGGATGTGTCCGGCAACCTCGCCACGCACACGTGGACGAAGGCCAACAGCCCGTACCGGGTCGTTGGCGCGATCTCGGTTCCCGCCGGCAACACCCTGACCGTTGAGCCGGGTGTGGATGTGCTGTTCGACTCCACCGCGCAGATTTTCGTGAGCGGCCGCCTCGTTGCCGTCGGCACGGAGTCAGACTCCATCCGGTTCCTGAAGGGCACAAGCGACTGGCGGGGCATCCGGATCTCCGGCGGCGATTCGAGCACGCTTGCGTATGTCCGGGTCAGCGGCTCAATTTCCACGGTGTTCAGCGGCCCAAATGGCGCAGGGATAGGGCTCACGGGAGCCAACACCCGTCTCGGGGCCTCTCACTCCGTCATCTCGGGTAACCAGAACGGAATGTCCGGCGGCGGGATTGCGGTGGGGGACAGCGCCCGGCTCACCATGCAGCGCTGCGCGATCCGGGATAACTACTGCCACTACGCGGGGGGAGGAATCCTGAACGGAGGATACACGACCCTTTCCGAGTGCCTCATCAGTGGCAACCTGCCCTCCGGACTCTACTACGGCGGCGGCATCTACAACACGGGCACGCTGGTCGCGAAAGGCTGCACCATCACCGCAAACCGCGCGGGCCTCGGGGGCGCCGGCATCTTCAACGAACCCGGCGGTACGGTGGGCCTCGACAGCAGCGTCGTGTCGGCCAACAGGGCCATGCATAACGGCGGTGGTTTCTGGAACAACGGCGCCATGCGGATGACCCGCTGCCTCGTGATCAACAACCTCGCGAATGAGGACTGGCCGGAGGGGGCGGGCGGGAAGAATGGCGGCTCGCTCTACGCGGACAACTGCACCTTTTTCGGCAACAGCGGCGGGAACGGGAATGCGATCACGCACACTGGCGGCACCACGGAGCTGGTGAACACGATCATCTGGGGGAACGCGGCCCCGCAACTCCAGGGATTCGACCAGCCCGGCGTCACCGTGACCTACTCCAACATCCAGCGGGACGCGGGCGTCTTCCCCGGCATGGGCAACATCAACGCGGACCCCCAGTTCGCCGATGCGGCGAACCAGGACCTGCGCCTCTGGCCCGGCTCCCCGTGTATCGACGCCGGTGACCCTGCGTCGATACTGGACCCGGACGGTTCCCCTGCTGACATGGGCGGTGCCGGGGTGTATCCGTTGAGGGGGAACATTACCACGACCACATGGACGAAGGCGCGCAGCCCGTATCGCATTCCCGGCACGGTCACGGTTCCCGCCGGGCACACACTCACCATCGAACCCGGTGTGGACGTGCTGTTCGACTCCACCGCGCAGTTCGTCGTCAACGGGCGGCTGCACGCCGTCGGAACGGAGGCGGACTCCATCCGCTTCCTTCCCGGTACTGCGCCCAGTTGGCGGGGATTGTGCTTTTCCGACGGCGACAGCAGTTCACTGGCGTTTATCCGGGTGAGCGGCGTGGATTCCAGTCTCGGGGCATTGGATGTCAAAGGCGCTAGGCTGGGTGTAACCGACGCGGTGATTTCAGATAACCTGACCTCCGGCGTTCGACTGGCGGATTATGCGGCGGTCACGTTGGCAAACTGCGCAGTGAAGGGCAACTTCGCGCGCGACGACAACGGCGGCGGATTGTCCATCGGACTGCGTTGTCGGGCGACGCTCACTGCCTGCGTTCTGACAGGCAACTCCACCGCCCACAGCGGCGGTGGAGTCTACGCCTCCTCCCTTGCCGCCGTCCTGTTGAATGACTGTACGGTGAGCGGCAACTCATCGGCGTCCCACGGCGGCGGGTTTTGCCTTCGGAACGGGTCGCTGGCGGAACTCACGAACTGCGTCGTGAGTGGCAATTCCTCGGTTCGCAATGGCGGCGGCCTAAGCGTCGAATCAGGCTCCGCGGCCCGGGCCATCAACTGCGTTCTCTACCACAATCAGGCTGGATCGGTCGGCGCCCAAGTCTTTGCGTCAACGTTCGTCAATCTGTCGATCGTTGCGATGAGGAACACCATCGTCTGGGGGGCGTCTCCGGAAGCCGTCTCTGGCGCGGGGGCCTACATATCGGCGACATTCAGCGACATTCAGGGTGGCTGGGGCGGGATTGGGAACATTGATGCCGACCCCTTGTTTGTGGCTGCCGAGAACGGTGATTTCCGCCTCCAAAATGGCTCTCCCTGTGCGGACCGAGGAGACCCTTCTTCGCCAGTGGATTCGGATGGCAGCCGGACGGACATGGGTATCCGGTTCGGCAAGGTTAATCCCAAAGTGTACCCGTTTTCCGTTGCCACGGTGAGGGACTCGATTCTTGAAACGACCAGATGGGTGAAAACGATGAGCCCGTACAGAGTCGTCGGCACGGTTACTATTCCGAGCGGGATCAAACTCACTATCGATCCTGGAGTGGATGTGTTGTTCGACTCGACGGCGGCGTTTCTCGTGAAGGGCGCGCTCCGGGCGATTGGCACCGAAGCCGACAGCATCCGGTTCCTTCCCGGCACAGCGGCAGAATGGCGCGGGCTGCGCTTTTCCGGCGGGGACAGCAGCGCGCTGGCGTTTGTGCGGGTGAGCGGCGGCTACGCGCGCGGCGAAACCCGTGAGGACAGTTGTGGCGGCGGTTTCCACCTGAGTGGAGCGGGAACCCGGGTGACAGTCTCCCGGAGTGTCATCAGCGGCAACGCGTCCGCCTGGAGCGGCGCGGGCATCAAGGGCACGGCCGGGGCGAAAGGCGTGTTCTCCGATTGCGTCATCACGGATAACCACGCCGAACACGACGGGGGCGGCCTCTACAACACCGAACTGGCCGACATCACGTTCGCCAACTGCACCATCTCGCGCAACACCGCGGGCGATGACGGCGGCGGCATGGATAACTCCAACGGCATCATCACGCTCACCGGCTGCACGGTCTCGCACAACACCGCGTTTGACGACGCGGGCGGCATCGGTAACCATGGCACGCAGGGCCGGGCGACGATTACCCGGTGCGTCATCGCGAAAAACACGTGCGGCGTGGATGGCGGCGGTCTCCGCCCCACCGGCGGGGCGACACTCACCATGACGAACTGCACCGTGGCGGACAACGTCTCTGCACGCGGCGGAGGGCTCTACAACGAGAGCAACGCGGTCAACACGCTGGTGAACTGCATTTTCTGGGGGAACGCGACGCCCGGCATCTTCAACCAGTCCGGTTCCGTTGAAGCGCAGTATTCGTGCATCGCCGGTGGATGGGGCGGCGTGGGGAACATCGCCGCCGACCCGCTGTTCGTGGACGCGGCAAACGGCGATTACCGCCTGCTGAACAGCTCGCCCTGCGTGGATACCGGCGACCCGGCGTCGCCGCTGGACCCCGACGGCTCGCGGGCGAACATGGGCGCCTGCCCCGCCCGGCGGGAGGTCGCCGTTGTGTACGATCCGCGCCCGGTGGCGTTCGCGCTCGCACAGAATTTCCCGAACCCGTTCAACCCGTCCACCACGATACGGTTCACGCTGCCGGAAGCGGGGCATGTGACGCTGGCAGTGTATGACATCAACGGCCGCCTTGTCCGCATCCTGATGGGCCGGTCCCTCGCGGCGGGTCCTCATTCGGTTGTATGGGATGGACGCGACAGCAACGGCCGCGAGGTCGCAAGCGGGGTCTATATCTACCGGTTAGCGGCGCGGCAGGGCGTGGTGACGAGGCGGATGACCTTGGTGAGGTAGGGTTTTTGTAGGGGCGGGCCCCCGTGCTCGCCCACAATCCGATGTACGCGAAAACGGGCGACCACGGTGGCAACGCGCGGCGTTGCATGGGTCGCCCCTACAATGGCACAAATGCGGCGTTTCCTAAACGTCGTACAAGACCCGAATGGACTTATGAGGAGGCGTGGTGACGCCGGTACCGCCCGCCTGGCGGCGCTCCGGACGTGCCTGTTCCGTGGTGCGGGGCGCCATCCTGTGCTGGCGATTCAGGTGATGAGCATCGCGTCGCCATAGCTGTACAGGCGGTACCGCAGGCGCACTGCCTCGGCATACAGCGCAAGGGTCTGCTCGCGCCCGGCGAAGGCGCTCACCAGCATGATGAGAGTGGACTCCGGCAGGTGGAAGTTCGTGATGAGGGCGTCCACCATGCGGAAGCGGTACGGGGGGTGGATGAAGATGCGTGTCCAGCCCGCCACCGTGCCGTGTCCGCCAATCTGACCGGTATCCGCGAGGGTTTCCAGTGTCCGCACGGTGGTCGTTCCGACAGCGATGATCCGCCCGCCGGAAACCCGGGTGGAGCGTATCTGTTCCAGCGTATCCGGAGAAACCTCGTAGTATTCGCTTTCCATCGCGTGCTGCCGGATATCCTCCGCCCGGACGGGACGGAACGTGCCGATTCCCACATGGAGGACAAGCTCCGCCTTGCGCACCCCTCCCGCGGCGATGCGCTCCATGAGGGACTCCGTAAAATGGAGTCCGGCGGTGGGCGCGGCGACCGCCCCCGGCGCAGCGGCGTAGACGGTCTGGTAGCGTTCGCGGTCTTCCTCGTTCGCCTCGCGCCTGATGTACGGGGGTAACGGCGTTTTCCCGTGGCCATCGAGCCATTCTGGTGTCACTTCGCGCGAAAACTCGACCACGCGCGAACCGTCCGGCAGACGCTCGATTACCGTTGCAACCGTCCCGTCATCCCAGTCGAGGCTGCTGTCGGGGTGGATTCTCCTGCCGGGCTTTACCAGCGCCTCCCAGACGCGCGGCGAACGCGCCCGCAGAAGGAAAAGCTCCACGGGTCGGCCGGATGCTCTTTCGCGTGGAAATAACCGCACCGGCATCACTCGTGTGGTATTGACAACCAGGAGGTCGCCCGGCCGGAGGAACTGATCGAGGTCGCGGAACACCTCATGGCGAATGGCGCGGGTTGTTCTGTCGAACACCAGAAGGCGGGAGGAATCCCGGGGCACCGCCGGTTTCTGCGCGATCAGCGCGGGATCGAAGTCATACGAATACGCCGCACGCTGGAGATCGACCGGAATGCTCACGAATCGCTTCCCGAATCCCGTTGGAGGAGATTGAGGTACACCGTCAGCACAAGCGCTCCGAGACCGATGGTGCCGAACGGGAGGACGAACCGTTCGCGGCGGCTGCGCAGGACGAGGTCACCCGGCAGCTTCCCCGCAGGGTGATGGCGTTTGAGCAGGACCAGTATGATCCCGAAGAGCATCAGAAAAAAGCCTGTTTTGAGAAACCATTTTGCGAGGGTATCCATGACGATCCTCCTTCACCTGCTTTTTTTGCGCCGCCTGCGGGGAAACGGGAGTACGCGCGCCGGTTCGTCCTGGTCGTCGCCGCTCTTTTCGGGAAGAACGAAGGCTTCGAACTCCTCGAACAGCTCGAAGCAATGGCGTCCCGGTTCGCCAAACTCCCGGCACCGGTAGCGCGGGATGGGACACCTGTCCTCTATCCCGGCCGGGCAGGGCTCGGGTTTCTTTTTCCCGCCCGATCTGCCGGGGCGAGCGGCGCTGGCGTCCGCGGTGTTATCTGCCTCCATGGTTGACCTCTTTCGTTGCCAGATTGATCTTGTACACGAATATAACGAGTGCGCGTTCTCCGGCGCGGGAAGAGGACCCCCGTGGTAAGACGACAATTGTGGCTTCTGGCAGCGCTTTCTTTGTTCACCGGCATTGAGTTGTGGGTGATACGGATTCTTCTGCCGGTTCTTCGCCGTCGCGTCGGTGTGTTTCCCGGGATGGGCGCTGCGGAAAACCTTCAACCCGTTATTGCCGCGGTGCTGATGGCGGGCACCGCGGTTCTCCTCATCTGGATGGTGTTCGGCCGGAGGCCTGAAGGGAGCGAAGTTCCGCCGGTGCGTAAGGTGGTGGCCGGGCTGGTGCTTCTGGTGGGTCTTATGGAGGTGTTTCGTGTCGCCGCCGGAGTTGATGACCAGTGGCTATCTGCCGCGCGCCACGTGATCGCGATGTGCGCCATCGTGCTTGTCGCGATGGATGCACTCACGCGCGGAACGACGTTCGGGCGCGCCAGCGCAGGGGTCGGTTCGCTTGCGCTTTTCTCCAGCACGCTGTACCAGAGCGTCGTTCTCTTCTATCCCACAAGCATCACCGCCCGCTGGCTTGCGACATTCGCGGAGACGATGAGCCTGTTCATGCCGTGGGCGCTTTCGGTGGTGGTGACACGCCGCTACATGGACGACCTGGTGGCGGTTGCCGGGTTTGCCTTTGCCGTAGTCGTTTCTGTCGCGCTTGCAATGGCTGCCGCCCCGGCGATCCATCTCATTTTCGCTCAGGCAACGGGCTTCCGCCATGCCGTCAACCCGGTTCTGAACGTGTTGACCGTAGGTGCATCAGTCTATTTCGTGATCAGGAGTTTCCGTTCCGAAGAACTGCCTTCTCAGGTTCCCTGGGCATACATCTGGCTTGCGGCGTCGGGTATTCAGATGCTGCACGCGCACCTCCAGATGGCGGGCCTCGCGGCGCTGGCCGTGCTGGCGTGGACGCCGCCACTCGTTTTGCCCGGGCAAACCAGACGCTGGCGCTTCGAGAAGCCGGAACCCGTTCCTGCCGCCGCGGCTGTTCCCCGCGAAGATGAACCCCCAACCCCGTGAGGATGGTCAAAAAGGATGATAGCTCTTGTGGTGCTGGCGAGCATGGTGTTTTTCGCCGTTGCGTATCGTGTGTACGGGCGCTTTTTGTCCCGTTCGGTGGGAATTGACGACACCCAGACCACCCCGGCTGTTGAGATCAACGACGGCGTGGATTTCGTTCCGGCAAAGTCCTCTCTCCTGATCGGCCAGCACTTTTCGGCCATCGCCGCCGCGGGCCCCATCGTTGGCCCGATTCTGGCCGGTCTCTGGTTCGGCTGGCTGCCGGCGCTCCTGTGGGTTGCGGTGGGGGCGGTGTTTGTCGGCGGCGTGCACGATTTTGCGAGCCTCATCGCGTCGGTACGGCACGGTTCTACCTCGATTGGTGAACTCCTGAAGCAGTATCTCTCGCCGACCGCACACGTGCTGTTCCTCGGGTTCGTCTGGCTCACGCTGGTGTATGTGATCATCGCATTCACGGATATTACGGCGCAGACCTTCCGCGTGGTGGCGCAAGGGGAAGCCTTCGGGCCGGGTGTTGCCGTCAGTTCCGTGTTGTATCTGGTCCTCGGCGTGCTGATGGGGGTGCTGCTCTACCGGTTCAAGCTCAACCTGACCGTTGCCACGGCGATTTTCCTCCCGCTCCTGGTGCTTATCGTCTGGAGTGGCGGCCATCTTCCGCCGTCCGTGGTGACCTTCATGTCCTCCATCTCGTCCGCACAGTGGAACGTGGTGCTGCTGGCGTACTGCTTCGTGGCGTCGCTCCTGCCCATGTGGCTGTTGCTCCAGCCGCGCGGCTATCTCGGGGGATGGTTGCTCTATCTCACCATCGCCACGGGCCTTATCGGAGCGCTTTTCGGCGGCTTCTCGATCCAGTATCCCGCGATCAACATGGAAGGCCTGCGCAGCCTCGACACGGGCCGCATGATGTTCCCGGTGCTCTTCATCACCATCGCCTGCGGGGCCTGTTCCGGGTTCCATGCCATCGTAAGCTCGGGAACCACGTCCAAGCAACTCCGCCGCGAGTCGGACGCGCGGGTGGTCGGGTACGGCGCCATGTTGCTCGAGGGCCTTGTCGCCGTGCTGGCGCTGGCCACCGTCATGATGCTGCCCAAAGGCGACGCCATGTTGAAGAGCGACCCCAACCTCATCTACGCCAACGGACTGGCCCGGTACCTCGGGCTGGTGGGGGTGGATTTCAGCGTCGCCCTCGCGTTTGCGCTCCTGGCCTTTTCGACGTTCGTGTACGACACGCTGGATGTCTGCACCCGCCTCGCGCGGTACATCCTGCAGGAACTCCTCGGCTGGAAATCCAGGACAGGCGCGTACGCAGCCACGTTCATCACCCTTCTGGTGCCGTTCCTGTTCCTCATGGCAACCGGAGAGAAGGGGTACCTGGTTGCCTGGCCGATTTTCGGCACGAGTAACCAATTGCTCGCCAGTCTGTCTCTTCTCGCGCTTTCCGTCTGGCTTTACAAAACGGGCAAACCCTACCTGTATGCAGCCATCCCGATGCTGTTCATGCTGGTGACGACGCTGTGGTCTCTCGTGCAGCTCTTCGCGCCGTTCCTTGCGGGGTTGCCCGGTCTTCTGAGCGGAGCCGGAATGAAAACGCCCGTTCTTGTTGCCGGCTGTTGCGGCCTGCCGCTCTTTGTCCTGACTCTCTGGCTCGTGTACGAGTCCTACTCCGTTCTTGTGCTGAAACGAGCGAGGGAGAACCCCTCGCGTTAGGAGGTCTTTCGTGCAACCGAATCACGTGAAAGAAGTGCTTAAGGCCGGCGGGTGCGCCGTCGGAACAATGATCCACCGGTTCGTGTACGCCGACGTCGGAGCACTCGTGAAACGCGCAGGCGTTGATTTCGTACTGATCGACACCGAGCACGCCCCGCTGGGGATGGAGTCGGTGTCTCTTCTCTGCATCAGCACGCGCGCCGCCGGGGTGGTGCCGATTGTCCGCGTGCCGGATTCGCAGTACCACCTGATCGCGCGCCGTCTCGACGCAGGTGCGCTGGGGATCATGATGCCGCGCGTGAGAACCCGCGCCGAGGTGGAGCTGATCGTGGAATCAGCGAAATACCCGCCGCTTGGCGGCCGTGGATGCGGCATCCGGCCGGTGATGCTCGATTTTGAGTCCACGGGAACCCTGTCAGGCGACATGGACTGGATCAACGAGAACACGCTCATCTGCATCCAGATCGAAACGCGCGAAGCAATGGAGAACCTCGAGGAGATCCTCAGCGTGCCGGGGGTAGATGCGACCATCATGGGCCCGCAGGACCTCTCCATTGCGCTCGGAACACCGGGAAACCACCGGTCCCGCGCAATGGAACTGGCGGTGGACCGGATGATCGAGGTGTGCGACAAGTATGGCGTCGCGCCCGGCATTCACATCCGCAATACCGAGCTGTTGCTCGATATGAAGCGCCGCGGAATGCGCCTGCTCGCGTGTGGATTCGACGAAGGGTTCATGCTCGAGGCGATGTCGCAGACCATGAATCTCCTGCGAGGGGGCGAAGGCGCGAAAGCGCGTGAAACAACCGTCTGAGTCCAAGACGTGAGAAGAGCAGGCCTCCGCGTGAAGGCGGAACGGTTGGCGCGAACGGAATCATAATGGGATTGAAGCGGAGGACGGCAACCGCCCCCCGTCAAAGGAGACGAAATGCGATATGTGCGATTCGCCAGAGGAGCGAAAGTCGGCTACGGCGTGCTTTCCGGAAAAACGATCCGCCTGCTTGATCGCTCATTCCTCCAGAACGCCCGGTTGACCGGGGAAAAACTGCGGCTCTCCGAGGTCCGCCTGCTTGCCCCGGTCGTGCCGCGCACCGTGATGGCGATCGGGCTGAACTACGCCGATCACGCGAAGGAATCGAACATGCCGATTCCCGAGGAGCCGTTCCTGTTCCTGAAAACTCCGGGCTGCATCATCGGGCCGGGGGACCCCATCCGCCTCGTCGTTCCGGAACACCGCAACGACTACGAGGCCGAACTGGTGGTGGTGATCCGGAAACGCGCGCACGCCGTGCCGGCGGAGAAAGCACACGAGTTCATCCTCGGGTACACCTGCGGAAACGACGTGTCGGACCGCGATTACCAGAAATCCGACTCCCAGTGGACGCGGTCCAAGGGGTGTGACACGTACGGCCCGATCGGGCCCGTCGTCACCGATGAGATTGACCCTCACAACGTTCGCATCCAGACGCGGTTGAACGGGGTGGTGAAACAGGATTCCCATACCAGTCAGATGATCTTTCCGGTGCAACGTCTGATTGAGCACGTAACCCGGTACGTGACGCTGGTTCCGGGAGATGTGGTGTTCACGGGAACGCCTCCCGGCATCGGCCCGATGAAAGCCGGCGACACCGTGGAGGTGGAAATCGAGGGCATCGGCGTATTGAAAAACCCCGTGGCGAACGCGTAGGAGGAGAGGCGTGAACAGGCTACCAGAGCTGATCGAGAACGAACCCGCGCTGGATGAACTGTTGACCATCCCTTCGCCGGAGCTCGTGGAGAGCGTACGGGGGATTTCGGGGGACGTCATGGTGCTGGGCGTGGGCGGCAAAATGGGGCCGACGCTGGCGATTCTCCTGCGCCGTGCGCTGGACGCTGCGGGCTCCCCGGCGCGCGTAATCGGCGTATCGCGGTTTTCCGGCCCGGGGTTGCGCGAGAGACTGCACACCCGCGGGGTGGAGACAATACCATGTGACCTGCTCGACCCCGCCCGACTGGCCGCCCTGCCGAAGGCTGATACGGTGATCTACCTCGTCGGTATGAAGTTCGGCTCCACCGGTGCAGAGAACCTCACGTGGGCAATGAACACCTACCTCCCCGGCATGGTGGCGCAGCACTTCGCCGGGGCGCGAATTGTCGCGCTTTCCACGGGGAACGTGTATCCCCTGACGCCGGTGATGGGTGGAGGAAGCAGGGAAACCGACCCCGTGGGCCCGGTGGGCGAATACGCGCAGTCCTGCCTTGGAAGAGAGCGGATCTTCTCGTACTGGACGGAGAAAACGGGCAGTCCGCTGACTCTGGTGCGCCTCAACTATGCCGCCGAATTGCGATACGGCGTGCTGCTGGATATCGCGCAGAAGGTGCACGCGGGCGAGCCGGTTGACCTTGCCACGGGCAATTTCAACTGCATCTGGCAGGGCGACGCAAACAACATCGTGATCCGTGCGCTGGAAATTGCCGGTTCCCCTCCGGCGGTGCTGAATCTCACGGGGCCGGAAACGCTGTCCGTCCGGCGTGTCGCCCGGCAGTTCGGCGATCTTTTCGGTATGGAAGTGACGTATTCGGGCGAGGAAGCACCCACGGCGCTCCTTTCCAACGCGGGGTTTTGTTTCCGGCGGTTCGGGTACCCGCGCGTGCCGGCGCAGCAAATTATCGAGTGGACGGCTCACTGGGTGAAAATCGGCGGCCCGACGCTGAACAAACCGACGCACTTCGAAACGCGGGACGGGAAGTTTTGAGCGACGCTTCACAAAGAAATCCGGGATGCGGGATGATTGACACCGTTCTCGGCCAGATAAGCCCCGAAGACCTGGAATGGGTGTATCCGCACGAGCACCTTCTCATTTGCATGCGCGAGTTCGAAGGGGAGTCCATCGGGGATTACCCGGGCAATCTGGAGTACGCACGTCGCGACATCGTCAGGATGCTTCAGGAGGTGCGCGGGTACGGCGTGAACGGCTTCGCCGACCCGACGCCCATTGGGATCGGACGGGATGACGCGTATGTGAGGCTGGCTCGATCGGTTTCCCAGGCCACGGGCGTGCACATCTTCCTGAGCACGGGCTTGTACGTTTCCCGGAACTGGCCGCGATGGGCGATGGAGGAAACGGCGGCGCAGATTGGCGAGCGGTTTTGCGCCGAGTTCGAGCGCGGAATAGGAGAAACCGGCGCGCGTCCGACATTTCTCAAGGCCGCGGTGGACGGGGAGGTCGGCGCCAACGAGGAAAAGGCGCTGACCGCGTGCGCGTACGCGCATTGCCGCACCGGGGCGGCGGTGCATGTTCACGCAACCTGCTCACGACGGGCCGTTTTCGACGTATTGACTGGATCCGGCGTGAATCCTTCCCGGATCTATATCGCGCATGCCGACATGAATACGTCTGAATCGGAGTTCCTGTGGCTCGCCGAACGCGGCGTGCGGCTCGTCATGACAAACTGGGACTTTCCCTATCACATGGATCAGGAAGAGGCGAGGCGCCTTGTAAGGGTGCTGATAGACGCCGGGCATATCGACAAGATACTGATCAGCATAGATTTTGCGCTTACTCTGGAAAGCCGCTGGACCGTCGGGAGATTCACCTGGGATAACCCTGATCGCACCTCGTATGGGTATCTTCACACGGGTGTGCTGCCCAGGCTGAGGAATGCGGGGATCAGCGACGCGGAGCTGCAGGTTATCATGCATGACAACCCCATCGAGATGGTGAGGCGAAAATGACGAAGCTTTCCATGCAGGCAAGCGCAGTACTCCGGCACGGGATAGTCATCCCGGCGCATCCGCTTGCGCTGACAAGAGACCGCCGGCTTGACGAGCGGCGTCAGAGAGCACTCAGCCGGTACTATCTGGCCGCCGGAGCCGGCGGGCTGGCCGTTGCCGTGCACACCACGCAGTTCGCCATCCGCAAGCCGAAAATCGGCCTTCTTGAGCCGGTGCTCACGCTCGCTGCCGAAGAGGCGGCGAGGGCACAGCAGGGCCGTGACGAACCCATCATCAAGATCGCCGGCGTCGTCGGGCGGACGGATCAGGCGCTTTCCGAGGCGGCCCTCGCACAGCGTCTGGGGTACGACATTGCACTGGTGAGCCTTGCCGCGCTCCGCCGCGCGAGTGACGACACCCTCATTGCCCACTGCCGCGCAATTGCCGACGTGATGCCGATCATGGGCTTCTACCTCCAGCCCGCCGTCGGTGGAAGGCCGCTGGGGCAGAGATTCTGGGCGCGTTTCGCCGAAATCCCCGGCGTGGTGGCGGTCAAAGTAGCGCCCTTCAACCGGTATCACACACTGGATGTGGTCAAGGGCGTCGCCGGATCGGGGCGGCTGCACGAAATCGCGCTCTACACCGGAAATGATGACAACATTCTGGTTGACCTGCTCACCCCCTTCCGTGTTGCCACCCCGTCCGGAGGGATGACCACGGCGCGATTCGTCGGTGGTCTTCTCGGACACTGGGCGGTGTGGACGAAGCGGGCGGTTCACCTGCTGGAAGTGGCCCACAAGCTCTCCACCCTCGATACTATTCCGCGCGATGTACTGACCCTCGCGGCGCAGGTTACGGAGGCGAACGCAGCGGTGTTTGACGCGGCCAACGGGTACGCCGGTGTCATCGCGGGCGTGCATGAGGTGTTGAGGAGGCAGGGGCTTCTCGCGGGTACGTGGTGCCTGGACCCGAACGAAACGCTTTCGCCCGGTCAGGCGAAGGAAATTGACCGCATCTACCGCCTGTTCCCGCATCTGACGGACGATGAGTTCGTCAGAGATCACCTCGATGAGTGGCTGAGGTAGTACGGCAGACAAAGGGTGCTGCCTCACGCTCTGGATACCCGCCTTCGCGGGAATGACGGAGGCTTTGTGTCGCAGCGCCGGAAGCGCCATCCTCCCGTCCACCTTCGCCCCTGCGTCCGCCGATGAGGCCGCTGCAGATTCGCGTAGCGCAGGCATCCCGCAGGAGCCCTGGCCGGGCACCTCCTCACTGGACGCGTCATTCCCGCGAAGGCGGGAATCCAGCCGGGCGCGCGGCAGATGCGGACCCGCACGGGTGAGGCCGGCGGTAGACGAAACCCCCTTATTCGGCTCCGTACCGCTCCAGGAGCCGGTGGACTTCCTCCTCTTCCGAGATGTCCGACCGCCCCATTACGATAAGGCGTTCCGTGCTGCCGATCTGCTCCGAAATGACGTCTATGTGCCACCTGCCGTCGTCCGTACGGCGGTGCTCGAGCTGGATGAACTTCCCGGCCTCGTGGATTCTGCGGTACACATCAGGCCACCCGTCGTGCATCGGGCCGACCGGCGGCGGAACCCACTGGAAACCCTTCAATTCCGCAATCTCCAGCATCGCGTCGAGGTGGGGCAGTTCACCCGGCCCGTCGAGGTGGTAGAACGCGTGGTCGAGGCGCCTGCATGACGCCGCAAGCTCGGGCATGACGAATTCCCGAAACATCTTCGGGCCGATCATGTAACAGAAGTCGCACTGGAGCAGGTAGTATGGAGTCTCGGAGAAAATAGGCGTCCAGCACGTGTATCCCGGGTTTGCTGGCTGCAGGATGTCGTTGAAATGGTCAAACGCGCGGAACCAGAGGTCATGAATGCGCCAGGTCAGGCGCCGGACTTCCTCCGGTTTGTCCAGAAGATCGAACAGGAGGCCGGTGCCGGGTCGGAAGCTTGACAGCACATCCAGCGTGCCGCCGAGGTCCGTCATGCCGATCTGCACCAGTCCGTTCCAGCGCGTCGTTGCGGCCCGTATCAAATCCTCGCAACGCCGCACCCACTGGTTTTCCGGGTTCCAGGAAAGGTCAATCTCCTCAATCGGCCTGCCGGAAGGGCCCCATTCCGGGGGAGTTTCGAACCAGATGGTTTCTGGAGTTGCGTGCAACTGCGCGCCCAGCATGGCTGCCAGCACGCCGGGGCCGAGATTCGGCCAGGCGATGGGGAACGCGTCCGCGAGCCACTCCCAGCGGGATACCTCCCAGTCCCACGCGTCCGCCACCTCCTCCGCCGGAATGGAAAGGTCGGCGCAGGGCTCGATCGGGTGCCGGCGGAGCGCTGGTTCCGGGCGGCCCGGGTCGTACCCGCTCACCGCGATGTGAAAGAGCGGGCGGTCCATCTTGCCTGCCCACCAGTCGCGGTACAGACAGCGGACTCTCTCCCACCGGGCGTTGTCAAAGCGTACGGGCATTCGAGTTACTCCTACCTGACGTGGTTCCTGACGGGAGGCGTTTTTCTGGATTCCCGCCTTCGCGGGAATGACGGAATCGAGTCTCCTTGCGGCGGGCACGACAGAGCGTGCCCCTCCCAAACCGGGATGGGGAACATGCGGGCACGGTGCAAACGCTGGCGTTGCCCGATAGCCCTCCGGAAAAGATCCTACCGGGAAAGAACACAATGGCGCCTTCGCGCGTTTGGGTCAGCCATATTTCACCATGGGAGCACGTTCATTGTTCCTTGGTGATTCCATTGCTCAGGATCGGTGCAGAACCCTTTCCGAACGGGGTTATTCCTCACGTATTCCCATTTGTCTTCATAGCTTTCTGACGAGCGCAATTGGCTGTCCCAGAAGGAATGTTGCCAGATCGGTTGCTCCTGAGGAGCCATCCATCGGGATGATACCACAGTCTTCCTGAATTGCACCCACTTCCCCAAATCGGGGTGTTCGTGGCTGCCCGGGGCGCAGAACAGGTGCAGATGATCCGGCATGATCACGTATCGCCCCACCAGCCATCCGTCTGCCGCTGCCCACGCATCACGCAGGAGCAAATGCGCTGCCTCCCTTGCGAGTAATGGCTTGCGGTCCTTCGTGCACACCGTCAGGTAGACGATCACCGGCCCGGACCATCCGCGCGATGGCGGGGTGTGGACTGGCGACTTGCGCTGGGGCAACACGCCCTAGACCCTCCGAGTCAACGCCAGGGTTGGAGGGACCCGCTCCGTCGGGTCCGTTGTGACGAAATGTTCGTTCTTCTTGCGGCGAGCACGACGGAGCGTGCCCCTCCATAACCGAAATGGCGAACATGCGGGTACGACGCCCACACTGGCGTTGCGCGCGTGCACCTCCAGAACCACGCTTTCGCGGGAATGACGGAATCGAGTCGTCGTGTGGAGACGCGGCGTCGGCGAGACGCTCGCCCAACGGCTCGACCTTACCCGACGGACCAGAACTCGTGCGTTGCCTGCACATTCACGATGCGGCTGTAATGCCATACCAGCGCCGTTCTGTTCCCCGGAATACGTGTCGGCTCGCGCAGGACGAATTCGGTGTAGCCTTCCATCACGTTGAAACAGACAAACGCCATGGCGAACTGCTCCACGAAGCGGCTGCCCCGGGCGGTGCCGCCGTACGCCCACGCCGGGATGATGACCGGGCCCGTATCCACCTGAAACCAGCGCTTCGCCTGCATGATGTTCATCGTTTTCACGGGATACTCGATTTCGGCGATGCGCGCCCCGTCCGCTTCTGAAACCCTGGTGCGGGCAACGATATGCCGGTTTTCCAGTGTGGCGTCCACCACATCGCCGGGAGTTGCGAGGCGGTCGGCTTTCGGGAAGGTGCGGATATCGATGCGAACCTCGTCGAACCGCGGCTTGTTGGGGCCCGATTCCGCCTCACGGTCCCGGTCAGGGAGGTGTTCGACGTACGTGCGCAGGATCAGATACTCGTCCCGTGACCAGATGCCGCAGAAGTCGTAGTTCGGGTCCTGAAACAGCTTCGTCTGGCCGTACATCAGTTCCGATTTGCACGGGGTGATCAGCACGGCTTCCCGTGTCGACCCCGCTTCGGTAACCCGGCAGAGCGCGTCGAGCTGGATGCGGGCGGTGTTTTCGCCGTTTGGCACGGTGAACGTCATGTAGGAGTTGGTGAAATCAGTGGCTGGCATCGGCTAATCCTCCTTTTGACGCGCCGGACCTGCTCACGCCGGGATGACGTCAGCCGACGCGGGACTGATCGTTACACCGTCAATCGCCCGCCCGGCCTCATCGGTGATTCGGAGCGACGCGCCCCACATATCGCGGCGATTGTACAGCTTCATCAGGAACACGTTCCGTCCCTTCGCAATTGTTACCCGCGCGGTATCCTGATCGCGCAGGATGCCCCGCTCGCCGTCGTGTCGCCAGACCTCGCGGCCATTGATCCAGAGGATGGCGTCGTCGTCGCTGCCGACGCGAAGCACAACTTCCTGCTCGCGGGGGCTTGTCACCGTGCAGGTCAGGTAGGCGGTTACGTTCATCAGTTCCTGCTGCCATTCCTCGGGGTAAATCGGATCGCCGCCCAGGATACCATTGAGCTGGTAGACATCCTCGTGCGAAAAGACCTGCCACCGAAGCGGCCCTTTCGCGGTGTCGTACGTCGCGTCAAGGTTGATTTCGCGCTCCGGGGGAAACGCCGCCTCCAGCATCTTCTTTTCGACATCCTTGAACGGCCCGATTACGTGCCACGCCGTGACGAGGCCGGGAATCGGAAGGGGCCTTTCCCAGAAACCGACGGGCTGGATTCGAAGGCTGGCAAGTTCCGGCGGCTCCGGCGGCACCGTGAGCCCTCCAGTGGCGCGGATTTCGTCGTTTATCCTGCGCATTTCCTCGCGCAGGTCCGCCCGCGCATTCCATCCGTCAAATGAGTCGCCACGTGCCTTCGACCGGGCGGTGAATGCCACGAGGCCCGCCGCCCCGTCCCGGACAAAATCCTCCATCTGCTCGCGAAGCTGATGCGGGGTAACGGGGATGTCCGGATACCCGGCGATGCCCCAGAACCCCTGGTAGACACCGATAAACGGAATGCCGGGGACGCGTTCCCGCGCCCGGCTGAGCAGCCACTGCGTTTCCTGAGTTACGAACGACCTGACGTACCCGCCTTCCATGCACGGGTAGAAGTAAATGAGCATCATGTCGCACACGCCGGGTCCGAAATTGTGAATGGCGGCAGCCCCGCCATACCCCGCGCAGACCGGATGCGCTGACGTGTCCACACGTTTGATGGCGCGGTACATTCCCCGCAGGGCAGAGATGGAGTCGCCGGGGCTGTCGTCCAGCACATAGTAACCCCACAGGTTCGGGGAGTCCTTCACCCGCGCTACTTCCGCCTCCAGCGGCTCCGGCCAGAAGAGGATGATGCCCCTGTGATGAGGCGCCACGGCGGTGCCGTCAACGCCCCGTTCGCAGCCCACTAGCGCCGAATCCGTCATCTCCCGGTAGCGGATGCGTTCACCTTCGATTTCGATGAGGTGTGAATCACGCCGGGTTGCGGGAACGCGGGCCAACGGGATGGTGGTCTGCGCTGCATCTATCGCTTCCGCGAGCTGCGGGTTGCCGTACAGATGCTGCGTCAGGTGGTACATGACTTTGATGCCGTTCTCGCGGCAGAACCTCCCTTCCGGCGTGCTCAGATCAACCTGCGCATGCCCCCCCAGAATCAGGTTCATGCCACATTCTTTCAACTCCGCGAGTTCCGCCAGCGAACCGGTTCCGTAGGTGCCGAGGGGTGGAACGCCATCAACCGTGAACGGCGCGTAAATCTGCATGACTGGATTCCTTCCGAGATGGTGGTACGCCTGTTCAACGAACAGCCTCACATACGACCAATTCCGATGCGAGCGCGCGGTCGATTTGCAGCCGGACGCCATCGGTGACCAGGTCTCTGCCCGTCGCCCGGAACGACTGGTTGCGGTTATCCAGCACGACGCGGTACGTGGTTGACAGATCGAGCCCGCGCGGGCGGAAAAGGTACTCTCCCGTTCCTTCAGCGGACGTCCTGAACACTGCCGCGACCGCGCGGGTGCGGTCCGGCGATGCGTACTCCAGCACGCACCACGGAGTGATTTCCTGGTGGGAAAGGAACGGCGTATGGTGAAACACCAGTCCATCCCGCATGATTGGCCGGATTTGCTTCCGGAATATATCGAGGTAGTGGGTGATGCGGTCGCGGAGGCAGGGAGCCAGAGCATCCGTCGATGGCGCGATACCGCGGAAGATCGGGCGACAGAAGCACAGCCGGAGCTGGGTATCCACGTCGCCTTCGAGCGCGTGCTCGCCCACCTCCGTGCCAAACGTGCGCAGCAGTATCTCGGGGGGAAGCGACATGGTGACGCCATTGAGGATTTTCAGGCCGCGCGGCATGCGCATCCAGTCGGAAAGCTCCGTGTTGTGGAACCGCGCCAGCGTGCCCCAGTCAAGCCGCCCGCCGCCCCCGGCACAGTTCTGAAACACGACATTCGGGAACCGTTTGCGCAGGCGGTCAAATATCCCGTACAGAACATCGTAGTACCGCCATATCAGGTCTTCTGCGAACCCGTGAAGGTTCCTGTTCCCGGCGGGCTCGATGCAGTGGTTGTGGTCTATGCGGAACATGTCGAGGTCGTATGTTCGGATGAGTCGTTCGATTTCGCTTTCGACGAACCCGGCAACCTCCGGCTTCGTCAGGTCCAGCGCCCGTCCTCCGGCAACCGGGTCCTCGTCCCGTGTCATCAGCCAGTCCGGATGCTCCTTCTTGAGCGTGCTGTGTGCGCCGGCAGCCTCGATTTCCACCCACAGCCCGAACTTCATGCATTTTCTGTGGACGTAGTCCGCGACCGCCTTCAGGCCGCCACCTTCCTTCATCCACGGCCCGTCGTGCCAGTCCCCGACGTTGTTTCCCCACTGGTTCGGTTCATTGCCGTACCAGCCGGCGTCTATTACGTACATCTCCGCGCCGATCGCCGCCGCCACGTCCACGTCCCGCAGGATATCAGGCACATTCTCCCGGTCGCACAGATAGCCGCGGTGGTTCGCTTCGATTTCCACCTCCCGCCCGGGGATCTGCGCCGGCATCACAACATTGCGCACGTGCTCATGCGTCGCCTGCACGATGTCGTCGGTATCCGCGTGGAACAGCGCCGCGTGTACGGCCGGCGTGGTCACGGTTTCTCCCGGTTCAACGACGCGGAGTGCTTCGTCATACCCGGAGAGCCCCATGCGGAAGTACAGTTCCGCCCGTGGCGTGTCGAGCCGGGTGGGGTCCTGCGCCGTACGCGGGTGGAATCGGCAGTCCAGTGCGAATTCGTAATTCCCGCCCCACGCGAGCTCGCACACGAACGTCTGTCCATTGCACAGGTTGCGCACCCAGAAGGCCGGCCTGCCCCATCCGCTGCGGCCTTTCCTGCCTCCGTCAACGGCAAGCACGCCCGGCATAAGCGGCTGGAACCAGAAATCACCTTCATGGCCCCACTCGAAGGCGTGGTTGTACGCCACCTCGAACGGGCTCTCGCGGGAGGGCGGCAGGTGCTCTTCATACCGGTGCGCCCAGAGCGCTCCGGCGAAGGGAGATACCGCAGATATGGCAACAGAAGCAGAATCGCGGTTGGTGATCTCTAGCCAGCGGACGATGAACGGACCGCCGTCGATACGCGTGTGCACGGCAACCTCTACTCGCGCCTCAGCATGGGCGAGGCGAACGACGCCGTGTGTGACCGGCAGTTCATCCCGGTCGCTCAGCCTCCGCCCGTACGGCGACGGGTCGGGCATTGCCTCCGCGCCCAGCCACGAATACCCGCCGGCGAGGTCGTGCCGGTTGATAGCGAGGCGGAACGTGTCGGCGGGCTGATTTGCCGCCCATGACGTGTTTTCGAAGTGCATTTCAGGCCATATCTGCCCGTTCGCGTTCCAGTACCGGCACATCAGACGACCATCGCGGAACATCTCGTCGAACACCGCGCTGCCGGAACGCCAACAGACACCCGGAATTGTGCCGGCACGAAAGGAAGCATGGGAACAGGGCTGGTTGAGAGAGTTCTGGGCCGCGGATTGCATGGGTTTGCCCCGGGAAGCGGAACGACGTGGTTATCTCAGGCACTGTGCAAAGTGTAGCGCGGCGAGCTTCGGGAACAAACGCGGTGGGGGACGGACGAGCCTGTTCTACCGGGAACGCGCGTCATCCGTCGCGGAGGACCGACTGCGGAGCCGGATGCGCGGGAACGCGGCGCTACGCCTGGCGCGCGGAAGTCTGGGGAGCCATCCTGATCGCCAGGCAGTCATGCGCAACGCGTCCCCCCTGATACAGCGTGGAACTGCGCTTCAGCACGCGCCACCCGCCATTCTGGAACAGGCCTTCCGCCTCCAGCCGCTCGGCAAGCCCGTTCACGGACTGGAGTTGTTCGAAAAGAACGGGATTCTGAGCCAGAACAACGTGGTTCATTCCCGGGCCGGCGATAATCGTCACGGGTTCCACGATCAGGTTTGAAATGTCCTGAACGGCCGCCGCTTCCCGTGCCGGTCTGGTTTGGAGGCGGATCATCCGCGCACGCGTATCCGGGACTACCGTCTTTTCGCCTGTTTCGATGAGGTCGAGCAGATACCCGCGGATGTCATCAAGGTCCGTGGCTTCCCGCAGCTTTTCTCCGCCGGAATAGCTCTCGATCGCCTTTGCCAGCGAGGAAATCTCGCGCAGGTAGTGGTTCCTCTGGTTATCCGGAACGAGGTACATAACGACGAGCGAAACGGGTGCGCCGTCCGGCGAGCCATAGTCAATCCCGGCCGGGCTCCACCCCACCACGCACATAAGGTCCTCGTCGCCGGGGATTCGCGCATGAGGGCAGGCCCAGCCTTTGCCGATGGCTGTGGTGGCCACCTGCTCTCTTTTCATGACGCTTTCCACCACGTCGGTTCCCGCGGGCGTTTCGGGAAACGCCTCGATGATGTGCGCCAGAAACTGCAGCGCATGCGATTTGTCGTTTTCAGGCAGCTCGAACAACCGGCCTTCCTGCAGCGCGTCCAGCAGTGTATCCATTGTCAATCACCTCCATACCGGTTGAAGAACCATGTTTTCACCAGATGCGTCAGAATCCCGTAGGACACGAGGAACGCCGCAATCCACGCCCAGTACACGGGGGGTAGCGGAGTCATTCCCAGACCGGGGGCGAAGGGTGAGTAGGGCAGCCACGCCCCGACCGCCACGACAGCGAGCGTGGTCAGCGTCATGTGGAGGGAAGCCCGACTTCCGAAAAAGGGGATTCTTCTCGTCCTGATGATATGGACGATCAGCGTCTGCGTGAGGAGCGACTCAACGAACCATCCCGTCTGGAACAGGCTTGCCAGAGCGTTCTTCTCCGCTCCTCCAAGGGAGGGATTCAGGAACTCGCTGGACCTGAAGAAAAACCACATCAGCGCGAACGTGGCGTAATCGAAGATGGAGCTGATGGGCCCCACGAACATCATGAATCGCTTTACGTTCGAGATGTTCCATTTGAGCGGTTTTGCGAGTAATTCCTCGTCCACATTGTCCGCGGGGATGCCGGTCTGCGAGAAGTCGTACAGCAGGTTGTTCGTAAGAATCTGTACCGGCTTCATCGGCAGGAACGGCAACAGGTAACTCGCCCCGAGCACGCTGAACATGTTGCCGAAGTTGGAGCTGGCGCCCATGCGGATGTATTTGACGATGTTGGCGAAAACCCGCCGCCCTTCCATGATGCCTTCTTCCAGCACGAGAAGGCTTTTCTCGAGCAGCACGATATCCGCAGATTCCTTGGCCACGTCCACCGCGGAATCCACCGAAATACCGACGTCCGCCGCCTTCAGGGCGGGTGCATCGTTGATACCGTCTCCCATGAAACCGACAACGTTCCCGTTCCTCCGCAGCTCTCTCACGATCTGCTCTTTCTGCGCCGGAGACAACTTGACGAAGACGTCATTGGTCTGCACGGTCTCCACGAAATCAGCGGGTGAGAGCTCCGAAAGCTCTGTGCCGGTGACGATTCTATCAACTTCCAGCTCCACGTTGCGGCAGACCTTTTCAGTGACAAGACCATTGTCGCCGGTCAGCACTTTCACCTTGACTCCCGCCTTTTTCAGCAGCTCAATGGCTTCGGTCGCTGAGGGCTTTGGCGGGTCGAAGAAGGCAATGTACCCGAGCAGGATGAGCTCGCGTTCATCCGCGACCGTGAACACCGTCTTCGTTCGCGGGAATTCGCGATAGGCGATGCCAAGGACCCGGAAGCCATCGCGGTTGAGCCTTTCTACCTCCTCGAAGAGATCCGTGCGGATCATGTCGATCAGCGGGTAAACTTCGTCATCGATCTGATAGCTGCCGCAGCACGCGTAGATCTCCTCCACCGCGCCCTTGCAGATCAACACGTGATCCCCCTCGTAATCCACCACGACGGACATGCGCCGGCGCTGGAAATCAAAGGGCAGTTCGTCCACCAGGCGGCACTGCAGGTCCGCGTCCAGATCCGCAGAGTCAATCACCGCGCGATCGATCAGGTTGCGAAGCCCGGTCTGAAAATAGCTGTTGAGGTACGCGTAGTTCAGGACGTCTTCGGTGGTGTTTCCGAGAACATCAACATGGCGTTCAAGGACCACCCTATCCTGCGTCAGAGTCCCGGTTTTGTCCGTGCAGAGGATGTCAATGGCGCCGAAGTTCTGAATTGCCGGGAGCCTCTTCACGATGACCTTCTTTTTTGCCATCGTGAGCGCGCCTTTGGCCAGGTTTACCGTGACGATCATCGGGAGCATTTCCGGGGTAAGCCCGACCGCGACGGAGAGGCCGAAGAGCAGCGCCTCAATCCAGTTTCCCTTGGTCAGACCGACGATGAAAAACACCACGCACACCATCACCACCATGAACCGGATCATCAACCAGGTGAACGAACGCACGCCCCGGTCGAAACTCGTTTCTTCACTTCTCTCGGAAAGCCGTGCGGAAATTGCCCCGTACAAGGTCCGGGAGCCGGTATTGACCACGAGTCCCCGTGCCGTTCCGCTGGTGACCGAGGTGCCGAGAAAACAGGCGTTCGGCATCTCCAGCGCCGATTGCACGGAGGTACCGGGGGTCCCAACCGTCTTCTCGACGGCCATGGACTCGCCGGTCAGGCTCGATTCGCTGACGAAGAAATCCTTGGCGACTATCAGCCGCAGATCAGCAGGAACAATGGTGCCGGCATGCAGGAGTACTACGTCGCCGGGAACGATCTCAGAGCTTTTGATTTCCTTCTCCAGCCCGTCCCTCAGCACGAAGGTGCGCGATTGAACGCGCTTCCCGAGCGATTCCACTGCACGACTCGACCGCCGGTCCAGTGCATACGACAGCCCGACACTGAGAAAAATCATGGCGCTCACGATGATGGTGGACTTCGTTTCGCCAATAAGAGCGGAGACGAACGCGATCACGAGAAGCTGTATGACCAGCGGGCTTTTCAGGCGGTTGAGGATGTCCACCCACATGCCGGGGCGATGGCGGTCCGGCAGTTCGTTGGCGCCGTACTCCTCCAGGCGATGTTCTGCCTGTTCCGAGCTCAGCCCGCGAGGCGATGTGTCGAGTTCGGCGAAGACGTCCCGAAGGGGTTTCGTACAGAAGGCAACCAGCCTTCTCTCGTTCTCGTTCGACGTGCCGCGGTCCGTTGTCGGGACCGGAGCTACCCCGGCAAATCGCGCAAAGATTCCCCGCTTCATACCGCATCCCTCCCTGTGCGGAGATACACGGAGGGATTCAACTCAACAAACGAGGAGAACCTGCCGCGAAACGACAGGGCGGCACCACCGCGCACTTCGCCGCGCGTCTGCCGTGAGGTTGCCGATCGGTAAGGTGGGAAGGATTCACAGAAAGAGAGATTGAATGGATGATGTGCCATGATTCGCCTCTTTTTGACCGCACAGGGGCAACAGCGGTCAGAGGCGAACACCGTTTCACATCATCAGAGGAGAAATGGGTACGCCACCGCTGCCGCCCACGCCCGCAAAGGAGGAACGTCGGCCTGTTGTTCTTCGATTGCGGCGGATTGGATGATGCTCGGGCTACTGTTGCCGTCCGGGCTGCTCATATACTCCTCACGACAAGGAGAAATCTCCTGGAGCACCGGGCTCCAGCGCGAATTACTTTCAAAAATAGCTCGCTACCCCGTTGCGTCGCAAGTGTTGCTGGTGCGCTTCCACGGGGCAACGGACGGCCACCGTACTCACAAGGACGCGTGCACACGGCGGTTGAGCCTGCGCGGCCGAAGCGTGATCATTGA
>Ga0116178_10000214_pt1 | contig 51668 bp, 37 predicted proteins | sample AD_STIC12_MetaG_FD_89880 | JGI IMG/M metagenome (GOLD analysis project Ga0116178, IMG submission 89880) | Active sludge microbial communities of municipal wastewater-treating anaerobic digesters from USA - AD_STIC12_MetaG | ecosystem: Engineered > Bioreactor > Anaerobic > Digestate | place: USA...
CCGCCTTCTTCATTCGCCCCCCACAAAGCCGCCTTCTTCATTCGCCCCCCTTGACAATCCCGCCTGCCCGCCGCACATTAACACGCATGTGCACATGAGGTTTACGATCCCACCATTTTGGCGCGGTCAGGGCCCCGATCCCCTTGGGGCCGCCCCGTCCGTCGGAGGAGGCATGCCATGCGTGCGAAAACGTTCCCGTCGTCTCTTTTGATCGCCGCCCTCTTTGTTGCAGGCTCGACGTTCGCAGGGCTCCCAGAGAAGCCGCACTTTGCCCCCGGCGACCCGAACGGCAAAATCACAAGCTCATTGCGGCAAACACTCGAGAAGATCGACGCGGCTGCGCAAAGCGAGGGAGCACCCACCGCGCGCCTCGCCCGGCAGATGCAAAACCCCCTGATGCGCGTGAACGAAGAGGGTGAAATCCAGATTTATCTGAAGGTTACGAACACCGATGCGACGACTCAGGATGAGCTCGCCGCGCGCGGCGCCCGGATTGTCCGGTTTGCCGACGACTTGAAACTCATCGAGGCGTGGATATTGCCCGATCGCGTTCGAGAGGTCGCAGCGCATCCTTCCGTTACCTCGGTCCGTCCCGTGATACCCCCCGTGACCTCAGCCGGGAGCGTCATGACTGAAGGCGACGCGATTCTAGGCGCTGATCGAGTGCGCGCGCTCGGTTTCGACGGGTCTGGTGTCAAGGTGGGCGTGATTTCGGACGACGTGGACAACGGCGGCGCGGCTGTGGCAACGGGCGACCTGCCGCAGGACGTCGTGGTGTTGCAGCGTTTCAGCGGCCAAGGTGATGAAGGAACGGCGATGCTGGAAATCGTGCATGACATCGCGCCCGGCGCGGATCTCTATTTCTACTCCGGGTTCAACTCGTCGCTCGACATGCGCAACGGAATTTACACTCTAGCCGCCGCGGGATGCAAGGTCATCGTGGATGACGTTGGTCATTATGACCAGCCGTTTTATGAAGACGGGTTCCTCGCGCAAGCAGTCGATGAAGTGGCCAAACACGGGGTGGTTTATTGCTCCGCCGCAGGAAACGCCGGATGTCGGGGGGATGAGGCGGGGCAAAAACACTACGAGTACACATATACCCCGGCAAATGGTGTAAGAGGATTGCATGCATGGGACGGAGTGAGAGACTCCGCGCTCGCGATCGTAGTTGACCCCGGCTCGACGCTTATAGTCAATATGCAATGGGACGATCCGTTCGGCAAGTCAAGCAACGACTATGACTTGTATCTTTGCGCGGACGCGGCGCACACAACCGTGCTGGAATCCAGCAGAGACGAACAATCAGGTACCCAAAACCCCCGAGAGGATCTTTCCTGGTCGAACACCTCTGTTTCCCAACAAACCGTGTATCTGGTGGTGAATCTGTGGTCTGGGCAGGCTCGAAGACTCGGCCTTTACGTCCGCGGCGCGAAATCAATGGAGTGGTTTGTGCAATCAGGCAGCATCTTTGGTCATCCCGCTGCACTTGGCGCGATCGCTGTTGGCGCGATTGACGCCGACAATCCGGGAACGATCGCCAAATATAGTTCTCGTGGTCCTGTACACATCGCGTATCCGGTTCCCCAAACTCGGGGCGCGCCAGACGTTGTTGGGGTCGCCGGGGTTCACATTACGGGCGCGGGCAATTTCTCCAACCCCTTCTACGGGACTTCCGCCGCCGCTCCTCATGTTGCCGCAGTGGCGGCGCTGATCCGAGGCGTTAACCCCCTGTGGACGCCGGAGCAAGTTCGGTCCGCACTCACGTCTAGCGCGCTGGATATGGGTGACCAAGGCCCCGATTTCGTATACGGATACGGACGCGTTCACGCAGTGGAAGCGCTTGCTCGCTTGGACATGGATTCCGTCCATCTCGGGCCGACGATCACAAGTGTCCGGGATGTGCCAAACGACCAGGGAGGCCGCGTGGCGGTACGGTGGAACGCTTCCTCGTTTGACACGGATGTGAACGGCATGCCCAAATACAGCGTGTGGCGTGCATTGCCGATCGGAGCAGCCAAACCAACCGACGGGGGGGGCTACCGCGTCACCCGAATCGGCGAGACGGAATACGTGTGGGAATGGCTCGCCGATTGCCCGGCGTTAAAGCTGCCGTCGTACGGGTACACGGCGGAAACCTTGTTCGATTCGATGTCAACGACAGGTGGCGTCCACCATTTCATGGTTGTCGCCCACACGTACAACCCTGACGTGTTCTTCATGTCCGACCCTGTCAGCGGGTACTCGGTCGACAACCTCGCCCCCGCAGCGCCGAAGATTGCGGGGATTTGGTCGGCAGGACGGGTGGCCTTGTCGTGGGGAGCCAACAGCGAACCCGACCTGAAGCAATATGTGGTCTATCGGAGCGGTTCGGCGGGATTGGACCCGTCGAATTTGGCGCCGCTCATAGTCACGACAGATACCATGTTTGTGGACGAACACCCGTTGCCCGATACGACCTACTACGTCGTTGTGGCGCAGGACATTCACGGGAACCTCAGCCTGAAAAGCAACGAAGTCACTGCTGTTGCGCCGGTCAGCGTGCTCGTTTCTTCCCGACCGGTGGCGTTCACCCTCTCCCAGAACACGCCGAACCCGTTCAACCCGTCCACTACGTTGCGGTTCGGTCTGCCCGAGGCGGGGCATGTCACGCTGGCGGTGTACGACGTGAACGGCCGCCTCGTCCGTGCCTTGGTGGGCCAGGCATTCCTGCCTGGCCAGCATGAGGTGGTGTGGGATGGCCGCGACGGCGACGGCCGTGAGGTTGCCAGCGGGGTGTACATGGCGCGCCTGACCGCCCCGCAGGGGGTGCTGACGAGGCGGATGGTGTTGCTGCGCTGACGCGCAGCTTGGTGAGGTAGGGTTCATTCGCGGCGTTGGGGGCAATTCATGAATTGCCCCTACAAATGCCACAAATTCGGTGTTTTTTGGGTAGGGGTGCCCCCCCGTGCCCGCCCGCAATCCGATGCCCTGCGAGCGGCACGGCGCCCCTTCCTGTTCAAAACGATCGCGCGATGGGTGTCTGCCGACAGGGGCGGTTCGCAAACCGCCCCCAACCTCGGCGCATCTTTGCGGATTGCCCTGCCACCCCGTATTTTTGTACCCTGCCATCTCACAACTGTTGGTTTCCTCACTGGAGCCGGAGAAAATTCCATGTGTGCCCGCTCCGTTGCACCCCGGTGTTACGGTCTTCTCCTCGTCAGGAACACGCACCGGCGGCCTCCCTCTGAATGACCGGGGATCATTGGAGGCTGTTTTTCCGGTGTTTTCGTTTCTGATGGAGGTTTTTTGACATGTCAGGACATTCAAAGTGGGCAACCATAAAGCGCAAGAAGGGGAAGAATGACGCTCAGCGGGGGCGGATTTTCACGAAGCTGATCAAGGAAATTTCGATTGCCGCCCGAAATGGCGGTGGCAACCCCGAGGCGAACCCGCGGTTGCGCCGCGCGATCGATACCGCCAAGGCGAACAGCATGCCGATGGAGAACGTTGAACGGGCGATCAAGCGAGGTACGGGCGAACTCGAGGGAGTTTCGTACGAGGAGATCACGTACGAAGGATACGCCCCCGGCGGCGTCGCGCTCCTCATTGAAGCAGTGACAGACAACCGCAATCGCACCGTCTCCGAGCTCCGGAACCTTCTGAGCAAAAACGGTGGCAATCTCGCGGAAGCGGGCGCGGTCGCATGGGTATTCGAGGCCAAGGGGAGCATTTCGGTGGAGAAATCCGCCGGCACGGAAGAGGACGTGTTCAACGTCGCGCTGGAAGCCGGGGCGGAGGACATGGAAACCGAGGGCGAAACGTACGAGATCACAACGCCCCTGAATGAACTGGACGCAGTTCGTCGCGCACTTGAAGACGCGGGGATCGCGGTTGCAAGCGCGGAACCGGCGCGCGTTCCGACCACTACGGTCAAAGTTGAGGGGAAGCAGGCGGAACAGGTCATGCGGTTGCTTGAAGCACTCGACGAACATGACGACGTCCAGAAGGTTTGGGACAATTCTGACATAGACGAGAAGGTTCTGGCTGAACTTGCTGCCTGATCCAACGGTTCCCCGCGCGTACTTCCGGCACGGCTTCTCCCGCCGCGAGGTTGATGCGCGGGGTTCTTCGTTTCCGCAGGTTACCTGATGACGGCACAACGCGTTCTCGGTGTTGACCCTGGAACAATCGTCTGCGGGTACGGTATTATCGACGTTGCAGGCAGCCGGTATACCTATGTGACGTCCGGGGTCATTCGCCCGGTCCGAAACGCACCCATGCCAGACCGCCTGTGCACCGTGTTTCGGGGAATTGCGTCGCTCATTGAGGAATACCGCCCCAGCGTGCTTGCGGTGGAAGAGGCTTTTTACGGGGATAACCCGAAGACCGCCATCAAGCTCGGGCAGGCCCGCGGGGTTATTTTGGTACAGGGGGTGCTTGCGGGAATGCAGGTGTCAGAGTTCAGTCCCCGGTTTATCAAGCAGGCAGTAGTCGGCGTCGGAAGCGCCACGAAAGAGCAGATTCAGTACATGGTTGCACGGATTCTGAAGCTTCCTTCGCCCCCGCAACCGACTGATGCAGCCGACGCTCTGGCGACAGCGCTGTGTTTCGCGGTGCAACCGCATATCAAACTGGCGGATGACCGGCCGCTAACGCGCGCCCAGAGACAGATGAAAGCGCTCGGAATCCTGTGAAACAGCTGCGTGCCTCTTGCTCGCCGGCGTGTGCGGAGTTCGCATGATTGCGTATCTCGCGGGAACTCTTGCGGAGAAATCCACCGGCTCCGTGGTCGTTGATGTTCACGGGGTGGGGTACCGCGTGGCAATACCTCTTTCCACGTACGAAAAGCTTGGCGGAACCGGGAGCGCGATCAAGCTCCTGACGTATCTCAGCGTCCGCGAGAACGCGTTCGACTTGTTCGGTTTCAGTTCTGCGTCGGAGCGCGACCTCTTCCTGAGACTGATCGAAATCAGCGGCGTCGGTCCGCGGCTTGCGCTCAACGTGCTCTCGGGCATGGAACCGATGCTGTTTCGACGGGCTGTGTTGACCGGCGACGTGAAGGCGCTCTCCCGGATACCGGGGGTGGGCAGGAAGACCGCGGAACGCTTGCTCATGGAACTATCGGAAGCGTTCCGGGGCAGCGGCGAACTCGCCGCGGTGGGTACGACGCCGGGGCCGGGGAAGGACGCTGCCGATGCGCAGACGGAAGCTGTTCTTGCGCTGGTGAATCTGGGCTTCCGGCATGCCGACGCGGCACAGGCGGTCCGGTCCGCGGCAGAGCGACAGAACACGAGCGCCACACCCGAAAGTCTCGTGAAAGAGGCGTTGCGCTCCCTTTAGGTGGATGTCTCCGGCGGTGGCGTCCAGCCGGGCATGATTTTCGGGATTTCTGGAGGTTGACTGGTGCAGAACGAGCGCGATGCCGTGCGCCCCATAACGCCGGCGCAACTCGATGAGGATCGCGCGTTCGAGGCGACGCTTCGTCCGACCACGCTGGAAGAATTCGTGGGTCAGGAACGTCTGAAAGAACGGATCCGCATCTTCATCGAAGCGGCGCGGAAACGGGGAGACGCTCTCGATCACGTTCTTTTCCACGGGCCGCCGGGTCTGGGGAAAACGACGCTGGCGCACGTGATAGGGAACGAACTGGGCGCCAATGTGCGTGTAACCTCCGGCCCCATTCTGGAACGCCCCGCCGATCTCGTGGGGCTGTTGACCAAGCTGGAGCACGGGGATGTTCTGTTCATCGACGAAATCCATCGCATAGACCGTGTCGTGGAAGAATACCTCTATTCCGCCATGGAGGATTTCGCGATCGATATCATGACGGGAACAGGACCCGGGTCTGCCTCCGTCCGAGTCAACCTCGAACACTTCACCATGATCGGCGCAACCACGCGGACCGGTCTGCTCACCGCTCCCATGCGCGATCGCTTCAGCATCATTGAACGCCTGAACTACTACACGGCCGAGGAACTGGCTCACATCGTCCGGCGGTCGGCGCGCATCCTCAATACACCGATCGACGAAGGAGGGAGCAACGAGATCGCCCGCCGCTCCCGCGGGACACCCCGCATCGCGAACCGTCTGCTTCGGCGGGCGCGGGATTTCGCTCAGGTACGGGGTGACGGAACGGTGAGTGAGGAAATAGCGACGCACACCCTGAAGCTGCTCGATGTTGACGAACTCGGGCTCGACGACATGGACAAACGCATCCTGCTTACCATCATGGACAAATTCGGTGGCGGGCCTGTCGGACTCAACAGCATCGCAGCCTCTCTGAATGAGGAACCGGATACCATCGAAGAAGTGTATGAACCGTTCCTGATCCAGGAAGGCCTTCTCCACCGCACCCCGAGGGGCCGCGTGGTGACGGTTTCCGCATGCCGCCACTTTGGCCGTGCGGGGCTCGCTCAGGGAGGTGCGCAGAGCACGTTGTTCTGAATTGGGGGAACTCTTTTCCGGTCGAGACACTCTACGAGATAACGACGAACGGCTTGTTGTATCCAAATCCGGTGGCGGACCGTCTGGCAAGGAGCTCGCATTAATGAATCGGCAGATTGTGTGTCTGGTAGTCGCTCTGGGTGTGTTTTCCCAGCCCGTTTCCGCCGCGTCGATGCGTGAGACCTATCATCAGAGCACGCGGGGGAGGCTGGCATCGTTTTCCATCATTCCGGCACCGGTGGCGTCGCTTCAGAATGAGTCCTCCCCTCAAGTGATGTCCGAAGAACCTGGAATCACGGGCAAATCACCCGTGAAGGCATTTTTCCTTTCGCTGCTCCTGCCCGGTCTCGGCGAATGGTACACCGGCCACAAAATTCGCAGTGCCGCGTTTCTGGCCGTCGAAGGAACGGCGTGGGGCCTCTGGTCCAATTTCCGGGGCAACGGGAAGGACTGGGAAAACCGTTATATCGCCTTCCAGGCTGCTCACTGGAGCTTCCCGAGGTACGACGCGTACCGACACGCCGTGTGGGACCGGGTAGGCCAGCTCACCAATTTCTGGGACCCTTCCCGTCCCCTGTCCGCACGGCAGCAGGATAGCCTTTCGGTTCTTGTGGGTGCGCACCACTATGACGATTGCTGCGGGCAACCGATGCCGTCAGAGGACGACAGGCTTGAAATGATCGGGAAGTACTATGCGTTTTCGTATGGCTGGGATGACGCAACGGTATACAACAACCCGAATCAACTCCTTCGAGACGTGTTTCCGGCTCCCGCGCCGGGCGATAACGGAGTGTGGGGGCTCAACCGCTACGACTGGTTGACGGTTCTTGGCGGCGCCCTCGTAACTCCGGCGTACGATACCTCGTCGTATGTGTTCCAGGTGCCGAATCTGAATCTTGTTCAGTCGGCGAACCGTGATGAGTACATGAGTATGCGCCAGAAATCCAACAGCAGTTACAGCAATGCGGAAAAAATGGTGACCGTCATTCTTTTCAACCACATCATCAGCGCGATTCATGCCGCACGGCTGGCCAAATCCGGGAACGCGGCAACGGGAGAAATGCCGCGCGTGAACACCAGCCTTCGGATGGCGCTTCAGCGGACTGATCGAGACATGGTGCCGATGGTGATGCTGTGGAGACGATTCTGATGCGCACGCGCTTGTTTTCGTGGGTGTGGTGTGCATTCCTGACGGTCGCGTGCGTCGCCCCTGCGCGAGCGGTCAGCCCCCGGAGTGCCTTCTTTCGTTCCCTGCTGGTGCCGGGGTGGGGCCAGCTGGCAACAGACGCGCGGAAACGTGCCGCCGTGTTTACAGCCGCGGAAGGCGCCCTGCTGGCAGGCGCTGCGGGAACTGTGTTCATGGGGAACATCTATCGGGACGATTACCGCGCGCTGGCAGCGGCCGTAGCCGGGGCGAATGTTGCCGGGAAAGGCGACGGATACTTCAGCGACCTGGCGTTTTACGAAACCCGTGCTCACCACAATCAGGCGGCGCTCATCTACGACCAGCCGGACCCGATGCTGTATGCGCCTGAGGATGACTGGCAATGGCCATCCACGCAGGACCGGATGAATTACCGCCGGTACTGGAACCGCTCCCGGACGATGGGCCAGCGCCTTGATTACGTGTTGTTCGCGATGTCGCTGAACCACCTCGCGTCCGCGGTCGACGCCGCGAAGCAGGCCTCAAGACGGGATCCCGGCACTTCCGCGTGGCAGAACGTTGTTCCGCGCGTTCGCACGGCCGCTGCGTCCGGCCGGGTGGACCTTCGGTGTGCATGGGGCTTCTGAACGAGCGGAACGCCCGTGAGGTGGGACGTTGATGGGCGTCGGCAGGGGCGCTGGTGGTCGGGTGATTGCCGGATGGATCGCCACGATCTGGTGGGTTGGCCTCCTTGCAACGTCGGCTTCTGCCCAGTGGTGGAACGAGATATCCCACTTCGGACGCAATAAGGTCAATTACCAGGCGTTTGAATGGAGAGTTATCGAAACAGAGAACTTCCGGGTTTATTACTACCAAGGCGAGGGTGACATCGCACGTGTGGCGTCGCAGATGGCTGAAGATGCGTACGCCCGAATCTCCCGCGCGCTCGATTACCGATTGTCCCAACCTGTTCCTCTGCTCGTATACGATTCCCACAACGACTTTGAACAGACCAACGCCACCTGGGGATTGATTGACGAAAGCACGCTCGGTTTCACTGAAGCGTTCAAGAACCGCGTAGTCGTTCCGTTCACGGGCTCCTATACCCAGTTCCGCCACGTGATCCACCACGAGCTTGTCCACGCCGTGATGTTTGACATGTTCTACCGGCGTCAGGGCGGGGTGAGCACTGCTTCCCAGCTCTGGTGGGGGCCTCCGCTCTGGTTCGCGGAAGGGCTGGCGGAGTACCTCTCGACGGATTGGACGACCGAAAAAAACATGTGGGTTCGAGGGGCAACGATCGATGGATACCTGCGGCTTGATGGGTACCAGGCCTACACCGCAGGCTACTCGCTCCTTCGCTGGATCGCGGACGAGTTTGGTGCGGACAAGATCCCCGCAATTGCTCGTCGGATGGCCATCACGAAAGAGCCTGCGCCGTCGTTCCGGGCGGTCCTCGGTGTGAGTCTTGAAGACCTTCAAACGCGCTGGGAGCGGCACCTGAAACGCTTCTACTGGCCGGAAATCGAACGGCGGGAACTCACCGATGAGATGGGAAGGCGCCTTACGGACCACCGCAAAGACCGGAATCATTACAACTTCGCGCCGGCGTTCTCCCCGCACGGCGACAAAATAGCGTTCCTCTCCGATCGAGATGACTACGCCTCCATTTACATCATGTCGGCGATAGACGGGCGTATCCTCCGGAAGGTGGTTGCGGGAGAACGTTCGAGCCATTTCGAAGAGATGCACTGGTCGCGCGGAAGCCTGAGTTGGTCACCCGGCGGGTCCTATCTCGTGTTCGCGGCAAAGCATCATGATCTCGACGCGTTGTACATAGTCTCCGCGGAGAATGGCCGGATCCAGCGCATGTTCCGGTGGCGGCAGTTCAACGCGCTGTTTTCGCCTTCCTGGTCTCCCGACAGCCTGAATATCGTGTTCGTCGGCGTGAGAGAAGGGCGCAGCGACCTGTACCTGGTGAACACGCTCACCGGTGAACTGAGGCAGCTTACAAATGATTTTTACGACGAGATCGCACCCAGGTGGTCGCCCGATGGCACGCGCATCGCCTTCGCCAGCGACCGGGTACTGGACGGGGAGGATTCCAATGTCCTGCCTGTTGGATTTGATCGCAACGTGTTTGTTATGGATGTGTCTACCGCCGCGATCACACAGATCACGCGGACAGAGGGGGAGGATTCATCTCCGTGTTGGTCACCGGATGGCCGCAGATTGGCGTTCACGAGTGATCGAAACGGAATTTACAACCTGTACGTCGCTGACCTCGACAGCGGCACCGAGCGACCGCTGACGAACGTGATCGACGGCGTCTTTCAGCCTGACTGGTCAAGGGACGGGAGAAAGATTGCGGTTGCGGCATTCAATGCAGCAGGCTACGACATATTCACGTTGACCGATCCCCTGGCGAAATGGCAGGCGGATGACCCGCTTCCCCCCGCCGAGTTTCTGGAACGCCGCAGGGAAGAAGCGCAGAGCGATTCCTCCCGCTATCTGGAGCGTCCCCCTGTTTCCGGTCTGGGGCAATGGAGGTTCTCGCTGCAACCGCACGATTCTTCTGGCAATCCCCTGACCTTCGCGTCAAAGCCTTATGATCTCAATTTCTCGCCGGACCTCGTCTCCGGACTTGTGATGTTCGATAACATCAACGGCCTGATGGCGCAGACGATGCTTCGCGTATCAGACACGATGGGCGACCATCAGATCCAGATTTACACCCATGTCTACCGGAATGTCGAAGACGCGGACTTCCAGTTTGCGTACTACAACCTTCGAAAAAGACCGAACTGGGGATTCTCGCTTTTTCAGTTTCATCAGTACTATCTCCAGAGCTTTGCGGCAACCGAATGGACGAGCGACCGTGTGCTGGGCGGGGCGGTTCTTCTGAATTATCCTTTCGACAAGTTCACCCGCCTGGAAACGTCTCTGGAGCTTTCGGACCGCGAACGCGCGAATTTCTCGTACGACACCTATCTCCGCACGCCGGACCGGCGTCTTCCCGGTGTCCGAACGCTTCTTCCCTCGTTCGCGCTTATCAACGACAACACGCTTTGGGGGTTGACCGGCCCGACAAACGGCTCCCGATCAGCATTTCAGGTCAAGTTCGCCCCGGAAATGGCGTTCAACACCTACGCGTATACGACGTTGATTGGTGATTACCGCAAGTACCTTCGAGTGTCTGCAGACTATGCGCTGGCGTTTCGTATCTCCAGCGGAATGAGTGTCGGTCGAAACCCGGGAAGGTTCCTGCTGGGGGGTACGAGCTACTGGATCAATTTCCACTACACTCCGACGTACAGCGTTACGAGCGATAGCCTCATACCGATCACGCAGTTCATTACGCCTCTTCGCGGCAGTCGCTTCGGTGAGCTTTCGGGAAGCAGATACGCCCTTGCGAACATCGAGTTTCGCTACCCGCTTGTTCGTGAGCTTGCCTGGGGATGGCCCCTGCCGATCGTACTGAGGAACATCAGGGGCATTCTCTTCCTCGACCTGGGGACCGTATGGGGCGACGGGAGAAGTTTTGCTCCCTTTGCCGGAAACGGAATCAAGCTGAATTACGCGCCTGCCGGCACAGCGGATGCCCCGACACGCGGTCCGACCGCAGTTGGTGGATTCGGGTTCGGCTGGCGGATGAATCTCGGCGTTGCAGTTCTGCGCTGGGATATCGCATGGCCGACGGACCTCGATCGGACGCTGGGCGGATCGCGCCAGTACTGGTCGCTCGGAGCTGATTTCTGAACGGGATGAAACTCCCGCGCGCCCAACGGTGTAATGGTAACACATGTGTGAATCCACCGGCTGGCATCACCGTTCGCGGTAACAAGAACACAAACCATGAGAGTCAGAACCAGCGCATACGTGGCCGTCCTGTGCGTAGCGGGATTTGCATCCGCTAATACTGCCGCACCTATCCCGTGTGGCTCGCATCTCTTTGCGGCGCTGCCTGAATCGTTTTTCCGCGAACACGTGCCCCGCGAAAAACCGGCTCGCAATCCGGTTGTGGGGGCAAAGGAAACCCTCTGGATTCAAAACTTCGCGGCGGGGCAGCTTGAGGAGGTGCCGTTCACGTGCCGCGCGGTGAACCGGCGGAGCGTGATCCTCGTTGCGGACGCCTGCTGGTCTGCCTTTCCCAGCACCTCAGCCATCGATCCGGCGGATGTGGCACGCCTGAGTACAGCCTTTGAGGAAAACGCGGGATCGCCGATACCGTTGGGGAAGGGTATCTACGACGTGCTTGCTGCCGCGTTCGCTCCGGTCAATCCCGTAGGCGGGGATTCACTGGTCTACATCGCTCTCACCGAAATCAAATCGAATTACACCGGCGGCTATATTGTTGGCTACGTGAGCCCCAACGACCGCGTTGATCCCTCGTTGTACGACCGTTCCAACTTCAGGAACCTCGTCGTTCTGGACGGGTTGCCGCGCACGACCGCCGTTCAGAGGGAACGCACGCTCGCTCACGAATTCTTCCACGTGATCCACATGGGCATCGATCGGTACGAGGAGAGGTGGATCGACGAGGGAATCGCTGTGGTGGCGCAGGTTCTCTGCGGGTATCAGGGAAACACAGGGCGCGAGTTCTTTGCGAATACGGATATCGGCCTGTTCAACGATGGAACGACGACTCCAAGCCTGGGTGATTACGATAAGTCCTACATGATCATGCAGTACCTGGCGGACCAGTTCGGAGTGCAGACGATTGGCGAAGTCGTGCGCTCTCCTCAGCATGGGATATCAGGAATCGACGCAGTTCTGGCTTCCCGCGGGTCTCCGTCGCGGTTTGAACGCGATGTGTTTCCCGAATGGACGGTAGCGAATTTGCTGCCCCCGGCGCGAAACACCCCCGGCCGGTACGCATGGTTCGATGCCCGCGCGGCGTTTCCGGGCGACTTCGGAAGAACCGTGTTCCCCTTCTCGCTCCGCGATACCCTCGCCAGCTTTGGTGTCCGTTATCTGCGCGCTGCCGACCAGACAGCCCAGGGGACTATCACCGTCAGCTCCGGCGGCGCGTGGAACATCCGTTCGGTGGAGAACTCGGAGGCTGTGACCGAGGAGCCGGTTATCCGGAGGTGGTTCCAGTCCGGCACAAGGGTGTATCGGGATTGCTCCCTCCGGCAGCCCTGGCTTGTGATCGCTCCCACAGGCATGGTTACTGTGAACCATGTGATGGATCTCTCTTGGCAGGCGCCCGGTACGCTGAATCCGGTGGTGGAGCAACGAGAGCCTCTGGGAACCGGGACCGACATCTACCGTGCGCGGATCAAATTGACCGTTTCGAACGTGGACCCCGGACAGGATGTAAGAGTCGTCGTTTCGAGTGTCCGTACAGGTGTCCTCGACCGCGATATGCGGATTTTGAGAAGCGGCCTGAATGGCACGTGCGGCGAAACGCTCCAGATGATTGACTCAAGCGATGCACCGTTACCCGCCGATGACGTGATTCGGGTGACGGTAAGCGATCTCCACAGCCCTTTAGGCGGCGTGCTGCCCTCAGAGGAGCTCTCCTGGAGCTTCGGTACCGGGGAGGCGGACCTCGCCGCCCCGAACGTCGTCATCAATCTGCTGGGAAATCCCGTGTTGCCTGCGTACGTCACCGCCCTGGTGCTTTCCGACGAACCGTTGTACCCAAAAGGAACAACTCCAGTGAGTCTCCTGGTGAACGGCACCACGGTTGTCGCGCTTGTTCCGGGAGACTCCACGGGCACGCGGTGGACTGGGAACGTCGCGCTCACGTCAACGGGTGCGTTCGATTTCGTGCTTCGCGCCGTTGATCTGGCGGGCAATTCACCGGCACAATCTTCTGCCACCTATGCCGCCCTTACCCCGGCGGGAGGCGTGGCGCGTGTGGGTTCCGATTACGGGGGAGACCAGGTGGAGTTTGCCCTCGCGCAGGGAACTGGCGGCGACATGATCGTTCTGGCAAGGGTGTTCGCCGACGGCTCGATCTGGCTTGGGCCGGACGGGGCGCGGTGGCAGATCCCGGTGCGCGTGGCATTGCCGCGCGCGTGGGGTGCACGGGGAAACGCACTCCGTTCAGTTACCACCGGCCACACGGAGCCATTTTCCTTTGACCCGGCACGCGGACGGTACTGGGCCGCCCTTGGCGAACCCGGAACGTACCGAGTCGTGAATGCGCCGGAGCAACCGGTCGAGCTCTCACTCGGTCGGAATGCGCCGAACCCGTTCAATCCATCCACCCGTATTCCCGTGAGTATCCCGGCACTGTACGAAGGGGGCCGGCTGGAGGTGTTCACCATTGAGGGACAACTGGTTCGATTCTTTGTTATCGCTCCCGGGAGGTCCTCCGTGGAATGGGACGGCCGTGACGAGACGGGCAAAGGTGTAGCCAGCGGAATCTTCCTCGCTCGACTGACGGCGGTCAGGGACGGTCTCCCCGCGGAAACGCGCGTGCGCCGCATGGTGGTAGTCCGATGAAGCCTCATGTTTCAGCAGTGTATGTCCTGATGCTGGTTCTGGTCGCGTGCTCCAGGCCCCTGTCTCCTGATCAGCAGCGGGAGCGGTATCGAGAAGATGGATGGACAGCGTATCGGGCCGGGAACTTCACGGAAGCGGAGACGAAATTCCGTCAAGCGGCAGAACTGGATTCGCGGGACGGTGCGGCGCAGCTCGGAGTGGTGTGGTCCCTCATCCGCCAAGATAGACTGGCGTCGGCCCTCACTACGATCGGGCGAATCTCATCTCAGGATCCGGCGTACCTTCACGCAACGGCGGCCAGCGCCATCATCTTCGACGCCCAGGGGCAGCATGGCGAGGCACTCCTCGCGGCCCGCACTGTTCTCTCGCAGGATTCACTTTACGTGTTTCCCCATGACGACAGAATCACGTGGCGAACGATGTGCTATGTCGCGGGCAAAAGCGCACTGATACTCGCTCCGGTCGCTGATCCGGATCTCTCTCGCACGATGGCGTACCTCGAGAGGGTTGACGAAGAACCCCCGGTAGTTCGTGATGATCCCACGACGTGGTACGCGGCGGGCATACGTTACGCCACGCTGACGGCGGTACTGGCAAAACGTCTGGAAGCCGTTTTCTACGCACAGGTCGCTCGGAGGTGACCGTGTAGAGCCATCACCGCCAGCCCTTCCACGCGCCCTCCCTGGCGATTTCCGACACCGACTTTCTCGTGTTCGGCCGCTCTCGTTCGCGAAGGTCCGGCGGCAATGTGTCCGGTGCCCCCTGTCGCCCGACCGCAATCATGACTTCAATCGCGAAATCCTCCCGAACTCCCAGAACCTGTTGGGCTTTGTTGGCGTTGAAACCGGCCATGGCGTGTGCTACGAGCCCGCGTAGAGAGGCCTCAAGTGCGAAACTCATCCACGCCGCTCCCGTGTCGAACGAATGCGTGCGGGACGGTTGGCCGTTGTGGTCCAGGGTCCTTTTTGAAACGAGAAGAATCAGTGCACCGGCGTTTTTCGCCCACGCCTTGTTGCCCTCCACGAGGAGGTCGAAGAATACCTCCCACTCGGGGCTGCCCTTGCGCGCGTACAGAAAACGCCATGGTTGGTTATTGAAAGCCGAAGGTGCCCACTTTGCCGCCTCGAAAAGCCCGTTGAGATCATCTTCGGTGATTGGCTCACCTGTCAGCGCGCGCGGAGACCACCTCTGAAGAAACGGCTCGCTGACAAGGTGTTCCGGTTGCCGGAAATCTCTCACATTCATGCCGTGCCCCCTCTGCAGAGAGAAGATGAAGAAGCCCGAAAAGGATAGTTCCGATTCGGGCTTCTTTCTCTATGGAGCCAACGCGCGGAATCGAACCGCGGACCTGCTCATTACGAGTGAGCTGCTCTACCTGCTGAGCTACGTTGGCCAGACCTTGATTTACCCCAATTGCGCTTTGATTTTCGTTTCCAGCGTTCCTTTTGGCACGGCGCCCACAACCTGATCCACGACTTTCCCACCCTTGAAAAACAGAAGGGACGGAATACTGCGGATCCCGTACTGGCCCGCATGCTGCTGGTTCTCGTCCACGTCGACCTTGGCGAACTTCACCTTGCCGTCGTACGCTGCGGCGAGTTCTTCCACCACAGGTGCGATCATCCGGCACGGTCCACACCATGTTGCCCAGAAATCCACCACGGTGAGGATGTCGCTTTTCAACACCTCCTGGTCGAATGTGGCGTCCGTTACGACGACAGGTTTCGCCATCTTCCAGATCCTTTCCCGCGCCTCCGCGCCGTCATCAAACGGCGCCGCGGTGCGTCTGTATGGAGTGATTAAGAGTACGACCGGATGTTCTGGTCAGTCAAGTCTTGCCTCGCGCGTACGCTGAGTGGCCGCGAAGCGAACGGCCCCGCGGCGACGCTGACAGCTGGAGAATCAGTGCGTCGAGCCCCACCGACTTGTCGGCGAGCCACGAGCTTTTCATCGCGCTTTCAGCGGCCAGTGCAAGCCTCACGCCCCGTCGAATGCGGTCCCGCCCCAGCGCACGGGCGGAATCCGTCAGCTTCTTCAGTACAAAATCCCGATTCTCCCCGACAAGTTCCTTCAAGGGGATCTCGTCCGGGTTCTGGAGCACGTCAGCAGCCGCCCGAAGCTGCATCCAGTGCTGCAGGATCAACCCGGCGATTGTGGCTGCCTGCATCGAGTGCTCCTGTAACCGGTGCGCAATCTGAAGGGCCCGTTCCGAGTGGCCGCCGTCAATCGCGTCGTTCAACTGGTACACGGTGTCGGTGCGCGCGATTCCGGCTACTGCCTCAACATCCTCCGCACTGATCGTCTTCCTCGGCCGCACGAACAGCGTAAGCTTTTCGATTTCGTCGGCAGCGCGGAACACGTTGGTTCCGACGAAGTCGCTCAACAACTCCGCCGCATCGTCATCAAAGGTGAACCCGCGCGATTTCGCGCGCTGTCGGATCCACGGGGTGATGTTCCGTGGAACGGCGAATGTGAATACGGCACAATTCTTTTTCAGAACCGCGGCCCACTTCGTCCGCTCATCAAGCTTTTCGCCGCTCAGGACCAGAACAACTGCCGGCGGGAGGTTCTCAACGAGCAGCGCAAGTTCGTTAGCAAACGCGGCGTTTGCGCCTTCGACACCACGGACAATGACGACCCGGACCGGGGCAAGCACGGGATAGGCGCGCACGGAATTGACAATGGCTTCTGCCGTGCATTCGGGCTCTCCGACGTGAAAAACGTCGCAATTGAATGCCCGGGTTGCTTCGTCGGTGAAATGGGCAACAACGCCGGCTACCGTCTCCTCGATATCCACTCCGTTGTCGCCAAGCAGCAGGTACGCGCCCGCGCCCTGACCGCAGATCGAATCGCGAACGTCTGCGGAATCCGCAAGCGGAGCGTTGTATCTTGTTCTGGCCTGCATGGTTGGTCCTGTACCGTGGCACTTGACGGTGATGAAAAAAAAATACGCATGGACCGTGTGGCGAACCACGGTCGGAATGGACTACCGTTTGTGCGCCCGATCGTTTTTCGTTAGGTATTATCTGGCGATCCATTGCAGGGCGATCAGCAACACAACGGTGAAACGACGCGGTTGCGGGAGGTGCAAAAATGAACGTGTTCATGTTTGCTGTTGCATTCTGCATTTTGTGTGGCGCCGCGGACGGAGCGCGAGCCGCAGGCGGAGAGTGGCCAATGTATCGTCAAAACCCGCATCAGACCGGGCGTACAGACGCCGTTAGCCGCATGCGTGAGGCTCCGGTTCTGAGATCCGAGACATATCTTGGCGCGCCGATCCCCGTCCTTGCCGGCTCAGACCGCGCGGATAGTGCTTGGGTCTTCGACCTTGACGGGGACGGCCGCCGCGAACGCGTGCAGCTAGGAAATCTGGCCATCGTCCGCCTTGACGATGATGCAGTTTTGTGGCGGGACAACGTGACGGGGAAGGGTTTCGCTCCTTCGCTCGTGCAGGTCGCGGATTTCCTTCCCGATAGTTCGGGTCTGGAAATCGTTGGCTTCACGTCCGATATTGGCACGGGCGAGGGCCGAGGTTACATGTTCAGCTTCAACGGGGGAATTCCAAATGGGCGACTTGTCTGGACCACACCGAATCTCGGCGATATGTACGGCCCCGAAGTCATTGCGGGGGACTTCGACAGCGACGGCACGATGGAGATTGGAATCGCACCCCATTACAAGGTGCAGGTCCTTGACGCGCGCACCGGGGGGACACGCTACCAGGCAACAATCAATGATGCCCGCAACTACGGTCATTTCGCTTCGGCGGACGTCGACAACGATGGCATTCGGGATTTCGTAGTTATCTCCGATTTCGCTACTCACCTTTCGGTCGCAAAAAACTCCGGCGCGACCGGCTCTCTGCTTTGGAAACACACGTACGCGTTAGTGGACGGGAGTGAGCGCGATGTTATCGTTGTGCCCAACCCACACTCGGTGGGTGATCTCGACAATGATGGCACCGTGGAGGTAACGCTGAGCCTTTTCAACCGTCCGGTCAAGGACCTGAAATGGCACGCAACTGCGTACCGAGGTGCGGATGGAACCGTCGCGATGGACATTCCTGATCGCTACATCTACGGAATTCGCGACGCAGATAACGACGGCGTAAAGGAACTTTTCACGATCGAGGCATTTGGCACGACGCCGCCGCTTTTCGGGAAGTTGGAGGTTATGAACTGGTCAGCGGCAACTGGCGTGCGGAATCGCTTCACGTTGGAGCGAGCTTCGTTCGTGCGTTCGACGATCGGTCCCGATACTTCGTGGAACACGATCGCCGCACATGGGGATGAGACGGTTCTTCTGAGCGACCTTGACGCCGACGGCGTCAACGAGTTCTTGACATTGGAGGACACCGATGGCGACTTGCGCGGCGAGAAACTCCGGTCGTGGCAGATCTCACCGTCCGGAATTTCAGCGAGGCTCACTTACGCCTCGACGACGCCGATAGCCGTTTTGAGCGTTCACGGCACCGGCGGCACCTGCCGGATAGCGCTGCGCGACCTCGAAACGAACGCGCTTGTCACTTTGGACGCCGCGGGGAACGTCGTAAGCCAGGATTCAAACGATAAGCCTCCGGGTTACCGTCATACCCCGATCGTCAGCGACCTGGACGGCGACGGACGGAACGAAATAGTCGTAACCTCAAGCGGCGGAGACGTTGTCTGTTACGACACCGGGGGCCCTGAGTTGGCGATCCGATGGCGGAAGCCCGGGTACGCATGGGTGGAGGGACCTGCCTACACCTTGGAGGCACTCAGCGTGGTCACGGACGACATCGACGGGGACGGCAAGAAGGAGGTGATCGCCCGTCGCCGGACACCTGAAGGCTACGCATCGCTTGTTGTGTACAACTTCGACGGTACTGTCCGCTGGGAGCGCCCGTTCCCGGAAATAACGGACGGACAGGTGGAAGCAGCGATTGACAACTGGGTGACCGGCTATTTCTGCGGCGGCGATCGAGTTCGCGACATATGCCTCCAGCTCCACACAAGTGCGCGCGCTTCTGGCGAACTCCTCGTGCTTGATGGCGCCACAGGCCAAGAGGTTTGGAGGAAGAGGCAGATTACAACAGCGAACGGGGCCACGTCGTTGACGATGGGCGGGTACATCCCCTCCGTTCACGACGTAAACGGGGATGGGATAGATGATGTGGTTCACATTGCGTACACCTTGCTTGGCGTATACGACGGGCAAACTGGAAATCCTCTGTTCCCCGTCAGGAACCTCGCGTACGAGATATTCCCGAAATGGGTATCCTACGCGACCCCTTCGATCGCAGATTTCCGAGGGACGGGCCGACAGCAGATTTTCCTGAATGGTGTCACCTACGCCACCGGTGCGGTCACCGTCATGGAACTCAACGGCAACCCGCAATGGTGGCATTCAATCGAGTATTCGGAAGGATCGCGAAGCTACAGCGCCATCGGCGACTGCGACGGGGACGGCATTCTCGAAGTGGTTGTCGGCCATCTTGACGGGAGGGTGGTTTGCTATCAAGGCACCGATGGCGTGGTCGAGTGGACGCAAAGCGTCCCCGCCGGCGGCACGTGGGATTTTGCCGCGGCCGACATCGATGGTGACGGACGAGACGAATTCGTTACCGTTCTCGGCGGAAACACACTTGTCGCGTACAACGGCACGAATGACGGAAGTGAGCCACGGGAGCAGTGGCGACTTGCGCTGGACGCCACGGGCAACGACCCGATAGTCGCCGACGTGGACAACGATGGAGTGGCGGAAATACTGATTGGCATGGCCACGGGTTACTTGCGGATCTACGAAGCTGCTCCGAGAACGACCGGTCTGTTGCGGACTGTTCCAGACAACGGTGACACGGGAATAGAGAGAAACGCGTCGATCGAGGTGCTTTTCGACGAACTCATGGATTCAAGCTCCGTCGCCTCTGCGCTCTCGATCGCGCCAGCCGTGCTCTATCATACCCGGTGGCAAGCTGCCCGCCTCATCATTTCCCCCTCGGCGCCGCTGGACTCAAACACGACCTACCGGGTTACCATCGGCGCGGCCGCGTGCAACCGGTGGGGAATGCCCCTGGGAACAGACGTGTCGCTTGAATTCACCACCGGGACGGAAATCCGACAACCACAATTCCTCAACCTGTGGCCTCCGCACCGGTCGGTGGACATGAAAACCACCGAGTTCATCACGGTGGGTTATTCCAGGGGAACGGTGCCCGCAAGTGTCGCCGAAGCGGTCTTTCTGGACCCGCCGACCACGGGCCGTTGGCAGCTTGGCGATACGACCGCCAGTTTCATTCCGATCAACTACTGGAGGGCCGGAAGATACCGTCTGACAGTCTTTCCGACCGGGCACGATGGATCGGGGCAAATCTGGGATGTGAACGGGGACGGCACGGTCGGGGTGGGCGACACGCTGATCAGCGAGTTCGTCGTAGGTGGCGGCGTGGAGAAACGATACGTGTTCCGGAATCTGTCCGTCATCCTGAATGCGCAGCGGCCTGACTCGACGTTCATCATAACCATCCCCGACAGACTCGACAGTTCGCTGGTAGCGAGAATCGAGCTTACCCCCAGTTCCGTGGATTCCGCGAATGAGGTCTGGCTCAGGGTGAACGACGGGGATACGTTGAGACTTCCCGCGGATGCGGCCCGCCCGTGGGCGTACAGGTTCGACGCGCGGTTGTTTGTTCGGGGTGAAAACAGGATTACCATAGGAATGAATCCTTCTTCAAATGGCGTTCAGCTCGTGAGATATGGCGTCTGGGTTTCCTTCACTCAGTTGCCGGTTGCCGTAGAACAATCGCAATCAGTTCTGCCGGTTCGATTCGAACTGGAATACCCGCGTCCAAACCCCGCGAATCCCGCCACGACAATAGGATGGGTGCAACCGGAGGCGTGCCTTGTGCAAGTGGAGGTCTACGATGTTCTTGGCCGTCGGATTCGCATCCTCGCAGACCGCCACTTTTCCGCGGGACGGCACACGGTAGTCTGGGACGGACGAGACGACTCAGGACGTGCCGTTGGTTCCTCCGTCTATATCGTCAAAGCGCGTGCCGGGAATACCACGCAATGCCGTAAGGTGGTCATCTCCCGCTAGAAGCCCTCAAGGCGTCAGTCATTTCTCTGACAGAAAGTGCGGTCGGAACGCCCTGCGGGGAACCGACGAACGGCGAGATTTTGACGAGCGTCGCGAACGAGATACATTTTGGAATCAAGCGTATCGGCCGCGGACAGAATCCAGTAACCTGAAGGAGCGCATTATGAACACCAACCGGGCGCGATCCGGGATGCTCGTGTTCGCCTTGGCAGTCGCGCTGGCGGGATGCGACGTTCCGAAAACGCTCACCCCGTCAGTGGAGCTTTCCACGAGCGTGCCGCTCATGGACGAGCGCATCGAAATTGGCGAGGAGGTTGCCAAGGTTGATTCGGTGCAAACCGTTGGCTCAAACCCCGCCCGGTTCGTCATCAGCCTGAACCGGGACCGGGTGGATCTGACTGACGGTGGCCGCATCGGAAGTGACCAGTTGCGGGTTGATGACCAGACGCCGCAATCCATAACGGCCGAAATGGGGCTGATCAGCGTCGCGGATGTCCCGCCGACAACCACCCCGCCGATAGTGCTCGCGGATATTGTCCCGGATATTGCATCGATGCCCCCGGGCAACGTTCCTGTTGCCATCCCGGCTTACCATCTGCCAACAGTGAAGAGGGCGGTCAATTTCGCAAATTTCCAACAGGCCACCTTCTCAAACTCGTCTGACCAGACGCTTAACCGGGCGGTGATCTCTCTTGCCAACAACGGGCCTTTGCCCATGGGGCCGGTAACCATCTACGTGAGCACGTCGGGCGATACGACGGTTACGTCGGATGGGTCTTTCGGAACCGTCAAGGACGTGATCGCACAGGCGGATTTTCCGGTCATCCAACCTGGGAGTTCCGCGTCCTCTGCGCCGCTCGACCTTTCCGGGGTAACGCTTCGCAATCCGACCCATGTCTTTACAAGAGCACAGACGCAGGCCGGCACCGCGACGGGCAACCAGATGCTCGCCGCGTCCTTCACGGTTACTGTAGACATCTCTGCGCTGGAGGTGGAATCAGCCCGCGCGAAGATACCCCGGCAGACTTTTTCGCGCTCGCGAGAGGTGAACTTCGCCAGCGACAGGATTCAGATTTACTTCGTGAAGCTTGCCCGTTCTGTCGTTGCCGACACCAACCGCTTCACCTTGAACATCGTGAATAACCTCAACACTCCGCTGGAAGTGTCCTACGATCTGCCTGATTTCACAATCCCACGCACGCCGGTTGCGGGAGCGCAGCATCTTCAGAATGTGAGCATTGGCGCCGGGGGAACCTCCGACTACGCTCGAGCAACGATCGCGCTCAGTGCACGCGAAACAAAAACTGTCGTGTTCGATCTCAGTGACGCGATCATCGAGAACCCGACTGCGCCAAAAACGCCGATTGACCGCGTTCGCGTGAACCTCACCACCACAGTACTCGGTTCGGGCGACACCTTTGTAGACATCGTTTCCACGGACTACGTACAGGTCGATGCCGATATGAGCGCACTGGCAGTTCAGCGCGTGGAAGGCAATGTCGCGCCCTCGCAAACTCCAATCAACGTCCCGATCCAGCCGGTCGACTTCGACGTAACACAGAATCTGCCTGCCGGGTTGACGGGTCTGGCGGCCGAGGAGATCACCGTCGAACTCGACGTAACCGCGTACGAAACACAGGTGGACGCCGACATCGGGTTGGTGTTGACCGTGGCAAACCCTGCGGGCGGAGCACCCGCCGCACAGTACACCCGGACGTTTTCGCAGCAATTTCGACCCGGAACCAACCGCCATATCCGCGTGACGCAGGATAGTCTTGACGCGTTCGGCAACTCACCGGTTGATATCATCAACGCCGCGCTCAACAACCTGTTTGCCAACGGCCAGACGAAAGTCGAGGTCTCAGGAAACGTGAATATCCGCGGCGAAATAGTACTGGTCCGGGATTCCAGTCGCGTAGACGTCAAGGACGTTCGCGTTGAATCCCCCCTCAAATTCACGGTCCCTCAGCTCACCTTCGATGCGAAAGCGGAGACCGAGGAAGGGTTTGAAATCGACTTGGACGAATCTGTGCGAAACGATCTGGTTCCTCGCGCCCGCAGCGCTACCCTCGTGGCGGACGTCGAGAACCATTTCCCGATGGGGGCCACCCTCGTCGTGTTCGCAAGTCCGGACCCTCTGTTCTCAAGCCTGAGGGCCTTGTACCCGGCAAGCGCGAAAACTCCGGTGGCGCAGATTCCTGACACGCTCAGAATTCCACAGGGTGGACCTGTTACCGGGGAAGCCGACGCCATAGCCAGGAAGGCTGTGTTCAAGCTCTTTACCGTCAGCCTCCCCAACCCGCAACGCCTGAGTGACGGGCGAGTAGACCACGCAAATCCCGGCCGGGCGACGGTGGAGGTTCGACTCGACGACCAGCTGCAGCTGTTTTCCTATGAAAACCTTTACCTGATGCCGCGTATCCAGCTTCTCGATGCTCCGGGTCTCGTTCAGCTGTCACCTTCGGATTATGTGAAGGTTGCAATCTGGATGCAGGTCGCCGGCGCGACCAAGAGGTAACGCCCATGGATTGCAGGAAAGGCGCGTATTCGTTTGCTGGCTTTTTGCTGACGGCACTTGCGATTGCGGTGCTGCCACGCTGCTCCAGCGCGGCCACCATGTCCTTCGGGCAAGCCCGCGCGACCGCCATGGGTGGCGCGTACACCGCAGTTGCCTCGGGTGTTCATGCACCGGCATGGAATCCAGCCAACCTCGCATTTTTCGCCGCACCGTCAACCGAAATCAGCCTGGGGAGCCTGGGTTTCTTCGCGGCGAACGACGGATTCTCGTACGGTGATTTTGTCGGCTGGCTGGATGACGAAGTGCTCACTACGGCGGAAATCCAGTCCGCGCTCGGGACGTTTCCGGGCGGTGCCATCAGTATCCGGCAGACGATGAATGTGGGGATACCGTTTTCCGTGAGGGTGAAGCAGGTTGCCGTCACCGGCGAGTTCATGGAATTCGTGTCCGTCGGTTTGCCTCGAGGGTTGTTTGACGCAATCGCTGACGACCGCGACGCCACGACCGCCTACAACGACGCCCGTACCTCCGGCATTCCGTATTCCCTGTCGGGGATCGTCGGTGACGTATGGGCCGTCGGTGTAACAAAGTTCTCCTATGCGCGCCGTGTACCGCTGCGTTACGCCGACGCGTTCTCTGTCGGCGCGACGCTGAACTACTATCGTGCATCGCCCCGGGTCCGCGTGGTTGAATCAGCCGGCGAGGTGCTTGTCCGTCCAAACACCTGGCAAACCGATGCGCGGCTGGTGGTCGAAACAGGTGGGCTCTCTGTCAAACGAACCACGGACGCGTTCGGCGACAAGGAAACGGACGTTGAGTTCGAAGCGGCAAACGCGTGGGGGCTCGGTTGTACGCTTGGCGCCGCCGGGAAACTGGACGACAAGACCGCAATCAGCGCGGCGTTGCATAACCTTCCGTTGCGTTCCATTACCTGGAACATGGCGGAGCGGCGAACCTACACGCTGGATAGCGGATCACGGATCATCAACGCAAAATCGCTTATCGACGACAAGCCCGAAGGGGCGAACACGCTGGATTACCTCGATACGCTGTTTGCCGTGCCGGGAAGCACCGTCGAACGGTACGAACGAATCAATTCCATGAAAGCGAACGTTCCGGCCTATCTGCGCGTGGGTATGGCGCGTTCGGTGGACCTGTTCCCCGCGATCTGGACGGTTGACTTCGAGCAGGGGTTCTCCAGAAGCGCCCTGACCAGCACCACTCCGCGGATAGCCGCCGGCATAGAATACTTGCCCGTCGGTCCGTGGATCCCGTTGCGTGCAGGAATGTCACTGGGAGGCAGATCGGGCCATTTCGCGTCCCTTGGAATGGGCTTCCATTTGAAATGGTTCCATTGGGACCTCGCGCTGGCCAACGAAGGCGCATACACTCCGTTTGAGGTACCCTTCTCGAAACGGGCGCGGGGACTCGGTTTCGCGAGTGAAATGAAACTGGCTTTCTAATACCGTGTGGTCTTGGGGCACCCTTAGCGTGGAGCCCGGGTGCCCCGGGACGCTGCGCATTCCAACGCGCGGATACAGCGCTCCGCACCGCAGACGTCCTGCACACCCATGAAACCGATCTCTTCCTCGGCGATTTGAACCTCCGGGCCCGGCCCTTTGGTGCCGCGTTTCGCTTTCTCCAGGCGCAGGCGCCTCTGCAGCACGAGATCTCCCGAACCATCCGGTTGCTGTCTTCGGTAACGGTCACGAACCTCGTCCACCGTGAATTTGCGTACAACCGCGGATGAGGGGCTTGCCTCGAGGATGTAGACATTCCGGTCGCTTACCGCGTACACCGCTCTTCGCAATCTCATGTATTCGCGAACGGGAAGGAGACCGAAGCCGAATGCGGCGATGGCAAAACCGATACCGAAGACCCGTACGGCCACAGGGTAATTCGAGAGTAACACGCCAGACTGTGCGAATAATTCCGGTGCGAAAGCCACGGCGATCCCCGCCGCGGCAAAGGCTCCCCCGAGCAACATCAGAGCAGACCATTTGGCCAGGACTGGCGACGCCGCGGGGGTTCCAGTCCACAACACCTTCTCGCCGGAAGCGATGGCGTTTCGAATCGCGTCAGCTCCCGTGCGGGGAAGGGAGGCGGCCCGCAGGTCAATTTCCTCGCGCGGCGCTGCGCTGGTCTGCGCCGGCTGCGTTAGCACCTGCGCGATAAGCGCTTTGACGTGCTCCACATTGCTGATTCCCCGAAATCCACGGCGCGCGAGGGCTGGAGGCGCTTGCCTGCGGGAGAACTGACCGGTCTTCCTCGACGGCACAAACGCATACACGGGGAACAAGATATCGCCGCGCCCATCCCTGCCAGCATTCACCTCAGCCTCCGCCAGAAGACCGGCGTCGAATGACTGGACGCGCATGTTTCGCTCCTGGTCAAACACAATAGCCCGCCTGTCCGTGAGAACGCAGATTGAGTTCCCCGCCCTGCGCCGTCGTCGAAACGGCGTACCGATCCACCACACGGCCACGCAGGTCGCGGGCACACCTGCCACGACGACAAACACCAGCAGCGCAAGGTCGCGGGTTGCGGACACGAGGAAATACGTCAGGAGGGCAGAAAAACCGAACAGAACGACCGAGCCGGCGACGAAGTGGGCAAGACCCGATCGGAACGCTGTCTCCGGAGAAGGAGCGCCCGACCAGATAACGACCTCCCCCGGATCCAGCTCACGGCGTACGAACTCTTCAAGCGAACTGCGATCCCCCTCCCCCACGGTTACTCCCCCTCTCTCCCGAGTCTCAGTTGGTGAGTCCGGCTTCCGCGACGGGGTCGGTTGAAGATGCCTGGTTCTTGTGGAATTCGAATCGGCAGTAGTGTTGGCCGTCTACCATGTGGTGCGTCTGATGTATCGAAACACCGAGCAACCTTTCCATCAAGGCAATTTCCTGAGCGCACATCTCCGGATGGTTCTTCGCGATACGGTATATGGGGCAGTTGTGTTCACGGATTGCCGGTTTTGTCTCGTCATCCTCGACAACTGCCATGTAGCCATCCCCATCGCGCAGTTCTCGCAGTTGCGCCAGCTTTTCAGCAAGCGAGCGCCCCTTCATGAGTCTCCGATAGCGCTCCTCCTTTTTACTGACCTGCTTTGCGACAAGGTCCTGAATCATTTCCTCCCCGCCGATTTCCCGCACGGTTTCCAACAGATCTATCGCCAGCGAATCGTACGCTTCGGGGAAAAGGTCATGGCCCTTTTCGGTCAAGGTGTATACGTAACAGGGGCGCCCCTGAGGCTGCCGTTCAGCCCTTGTGTCGATCAGCCCTTCCGCTTGCAGTACAGTGAGAATCTGCCTGACGGCGGTGCTGGAAATACCGAGAAGTCCGGCCAGGTCTTTCGTACTCAGGCTTCCCGCCCTCTTGAGCTCCAGTATGACGTGCTCTCGGGTATTCCTCGGTGCTTCCATGCGGTTTCCTTATGGCTTTGGAACGAGAAAGCTCTCAGGACAATATTCTACTTGCGAAAATGTGCTGAGTCCAGTTCCGCCACAGGAATTCACCCTGAGAAAACCGGTGCACGGCACACAAACACCTATACCATTCTTCGCCGCCGAAGATTCCATCCTCCGCGTTTACGCCGATTTAACACACGCGCAAAAACGGCGAAACACATGACACGTATCCTTCTATTACGAGATCTCGGAGGCGGGTTCGCCTCATGGTTCTGCCGGTGGTGGCGAAATGCCTCAAAAGCTGCCGGGGCTGAGATGACACAGTTCAGAAAAAGGAGACAAAACCGATGGGAATGACGCCCGGTGACGTGATTAAAATGGCGCGTGACAACGGTGCGGAAGTGGTTGATCTGAAGTTCATCGATTTCCCCGGAATGTGGCAGCACTTCAGCATACCCGCCAAGTTCCTTCAGCCTGACCTTTTCGAGGACGGGTTGGGTTTTGATGGCTCGTCAATCCGCGGATGGCAGGCGATCAACGAGAGTGACATGCTCGTGGTGCCTGACCCGAACACCGCGGTCATGGACCCCTTCACCGCCGTTCCGACAATAAGCATGATCTGTGACATTCACGACCCGATAACAAAGGAACGTTACTCGCGCAATCCGCGGAATGTTGCGAAAAAGGCGGAAGCGTACCTGAAATCAACAGGGCTGGCGGACACGGCCTATATCGGCCCGGAGGCGGAGTTTTTCATCTTTGATGACATCCGGTACGGCCAGACCATCAATTCCGGCTTCTATCACATAGACTCCGTCGAGGGTAACTGGAATACCGGGCGTGACGAAAAACCCAACCTCGGGTACAAACCGCGCCTCAAGGAAGGGTACTTCCCCGTGCCTCCCGTCGATCACCAGATGGATATCCGCACGGAAATGATGTTGACAATGCTGAAATGTGGCATCGAGGTGGAAGCACAGCACCACGAAGTTGCAACTGCGGGACAGGCAGAAATCGACATGAAGTTCTGCCCGCTTGTGGAGATTGCAGACAAGCTGATGATGTTCAAATACATCGTGAAGAACGTGGCCGCGAAAAATGGAAAGACCGCCACATTCATGCCGAAGCCCTTGTTCGGAGATAACGGATCAGGCATGCATGTGCATGTCAGCCTCTGGAAGGAAGGGAAGCCGCTTTTCGGTGGGAATCAGTACGCCGGCCTGAGTGAAATGGCGCTGTACTTCATCGGGGGCCTTATCAAGCACGCGCCTTCGCTCCTGGCAATCACCAGCCCGACGACGAACTCGTACAAACGGCTCGTTCCGGGCTACGAGGCGCCGGTAAATCTTGCGTACTCTTCGCGGAACCGCTCCGCTGCGTGCCGCATACCGATGTATTCGGCTTCGCCGAAATCCAAGCGCGTGGAATTCAGGTGCCCCGATCCATCCTGCAACCCCTATCTCGCGTTTGCCGGGATACTCATGGCGGGGCTCGATGGCATTCTGAACAAAATCCACCCGGGAGAGCCGCTCGACAAAGACCTGTATGATCTCCCGAAAGAAGAACTGGCCAAGGTCCCGAAAACCCCCGCGGACCTCGCGGCGGCCCTTGATGCGCTCGAAGCCGATCACGACTACCTGCTCAAAGGGGACGTGTTCACTTCCGACGTCATCGAAACCTGGATCTCATACAAGCGGAAGAATGAGGTCGACGCGCTGCGCCTTCGGCCCCATCCCCACGAGTTCGCGTTGTACTTCGACATCTGAGACAGACGGGTGTTTGCGGCGGCGGGCCGTTTCCGGCCTTGAGAAAGGACGATTCCCATGAAGAAAATCGAGGCGTTCATCAAGCCGTACGTTCTTGAAGAGGTGAAAAAGGCTCTCACGGACGTCGGTGTGAAGGGGATGTCGATCTCCGAGGTGAAAGGCTTTGGCAGGCAGAAAGGGCACACAGAGCTTTACCGCGGGAGTGAGTACCACGTTGATTTTCTGCCCAAAGTGAAGGTGGAAGTTGTCGTGTCCGAAGCAATGGTGGAAGCAGCAGTGGACGCGATTGCGAAGTCAGCATGCACTGGCAAGATCGGCGATGGAAAGGTGTTCGTGCTTCCGGTGGAGAAAGCTTTGCGCATCCGGACAGGAGAAAGCGGGGAAGACATTCTCTGAGAGTCACCAGGGAGAACATCTGCCGGGGAGAGACTTTTCGCCCTCCCCGGCTGTTTGTTGAGAGCCTTCGCATCGCGACCGGCCGCTGGACCTGGCGCGGGAACCCGCACTCCGCACTGCGGTCGTACCCTTGTCTGCCTGCGGTTGCCTCGTATCTTTTATTCATACGGCAAGGATCTCTCGCCCCCATAGCTCAGTTGGTTAGAGCCCCCGGCTCATAACCGGTCTGTCCCAGGTTCAAGTCCTGGTGGGGGCATCAGTAGTATTTGTTTTTGGGGCGGTTAGCTCAGCTGGTTAGAGCGCTGGTCTCACATACCAGAGGTCACAGGTTCAATTCCTGTACTGCCCACCAACTTTTTGTGGATGATACTCGGTGAGGCGGACTCCCGGAAGCAGTTGGCGCCCGTTGCGGCTTGGAAAAAGCGAGCCGAAACGGGCGACACCGGCGGTGCATGATCCGGAACCGAGGGAACGAGGAAAACGGGGTGGTATTTTCGATACCACCCCGTTTTCTGTTTGATCCGCCGCCTTGCGCAAAGTGCTCTTGACAATGGAGGATGGAAAGCGAAGATGAAACAGGGATTGTTCGACCTCCTGGGATTGCAGGACGTAGACAACGAGATCGATGCACTTCAGAAGAACAAGAGCGCCTACCCTCGACGTGCCGCCGAGTTGCGCGCGGAGATGGACGATTTGAAACAGGATCGGTCCGCCAAAGAAAATCAGCTCAAACAGCACGAATCGGGATTCAACCATTTCCTCCAGCAGTTGAACATCGCCGAGGAAAATCTCAAAAAGCACCAGACTCGCTTGCAGGAAATCAAAACCAATCGCGAATACGACGCAGTCCAGCAGGAAATCATCGCGCTTGAACACGCGATTGAGGAGTACTTCGCAGAGCGCGACAGGGAAGATGAAGAAGTCCGCAGGTTGAGAAACCTTTTGGACGAAGAACGGGAGCGCTTCGAAGCCAGAATTGCGGAACTGGAAAGCGAAATTGCCGATCTTGAGGAAAAAGCGGCTACCATTGACGGCGAAATCGCCGGGGTGATGGAAAAGCGGAAGGCCGTCGCCGAAGCAGTACCTCCCCGGATACTGGCGGTCTACGAAAGAGTCCGGCGCGGCAAAACCAACGCGGTGGTAAGGGTTTCACGGGGTGCCTGCGGCGGGTGTTGGCGGAGCCTTTCTCCTCAAAAACTGAATGAATTGCGCATGTACAACCGAATCATCGCCTGTGACGGGTGCGGTCGTATCGTCGTGTGGGATGACAGGGAGTCTGCCGGGTAGTTCTCAGTCACTCCGCGCGAAAAACGATGTGATCTCGAAGCGCCAACGTGAGCAGCGACGCTGTTTACGCCGGCGCTTTCCATCGGTGAACGCGACTGTGGACGGCGTCCAAGATGTGCAGTTCCAGGGATAATCCGTGCTGTAATTCGACGCAACCCGCGTGCCGAGAAGTCCAGGTTCCTCGTTCTGCAGACGGTATTCGGCTTGATCGTGCCATCGCGGCTCTCCTCCCCGGGGTAAGTCGTTCGCAGGCCTCGGTGGCTATCCGCCACGGACGGGTACGGCTCTTTTCCCCGAATGGGCTACTCGTCTCGCATCTCAAAGCCGGTACCCCTGTTGCCGCAGGCCAGACCCTGCGCGTCGAGGTATCCCGCAAAGAGCCGTTGTCCGCTGAGCCTGAGAATGTTGATCTGGACATCAGGTACGAAGACGACGATCTTCTGGTCGTAAACAAGCCTGCGGGATTGGTAGTCCACCCGGCTCCCGGTCATTCCCGCGGAACCCTCGTGAATGCGTTGGCAGGTTACAGCGTCGAACTTTCCCGGGTAGGCGGAACCTTCCGACCCGGGATTGTGCACAGGCTGGACAAAAACACCTCCGGTCTTCTTCTCGTGGCGAAAAACGATCGCGCCCACGCGGCTCTCGCAACCCAGCTCAAAAATCGAACCATTTCGCGCGAGTACGTTGCCCTTGTGTGGGGACATCCGTCGCCCCGTTCCGGGCGCATAGAAGCTGCCATCGGACGCGACGGGGCAGGTGGCAAAACCATGTCGATCTACGGCAGATCGAGCCGCCCGGCCGCAACGAGATACGAGGAAATCTCTTCGTTTTCGTACACGAGTCTGGTGAGACTCCACCTGGAAACGGGAAGAACTCACCAGATCCGCGTTCATATGAAGGCGATCGGGCACCCCGTGGTAGGGGACCTGGAATACGGAGGAAGGGAAGCTGCAATCCGGGGGATCGCCCCCGCTCACAGACCTTCTGCGCGGTTCCTTCTCACCGCGATTGGGAGGCAGGCGCTTCACGCGAGGAGATTGTTTTTTCTGCATCCAACCACGGGTGAGGCACTCACAGTGGAATCCGATCCCCCGGCGGATTTTCAGCGCGCATTGAGCATTGCTTCGGGTGCTGTTCCACAAGCGGCGGATTTATCTTATTTTCGATAAGGAGTAAAAATCGAGGAGGGAACACTGACACCCCGCACAACCCGTCAGTTGACAAGAGATTGTCGTTCAAGTAATTTGTGTGCATGCCTACGCGCAAAATCTTGGTAGGTTTGTTACTTCGCCACGATAGCGCGGTCCCTACCGCGGAAAGACGACGGGAATGCTGACACTGAGGAATCTGTGGTGCCGCAGGGGCTTCTCGGCGATCTGTGGGATTGGCCTTTGTGCCTCCTCATTTTCTGCAGTGTTCGCGCAGGATGACGACGAAGGCGAACCGGCAACGCCCTATCGAGATGCCTACATCGCGTACGTCGACCGGCAACTCTCCGAAATTCAGTCCCAGATCGCCTTCCAACGGAGCGTTCTCAACGAGCGGGGCGGCGAACTCCTCGACGAAATTGGAATTCGTCTTCAGGAGAAACTCGCACTCCTTCCCCCGGAAATGCGCCAGCCCGGGACCCCGGAGCCTCCAGAAATCGTTGCGCTGAGGGAATATCAACAAACTCTCAGCAATGAGGTGGTCCAGATCGAGGACAGGATCCTGTCCTCGGCCGACATGATCTCCGAACAACGCGATTCCGTTGCTGGTGAACTGAAATCTGCAGATGCCGTGCGCGCCACGGTGACAGAACTGGATCGCTCCATAACGACGGACCTCGAACTCTGGAAAACGAAGGTTGATCTTGTGAGATCGCGTCTCATCGGTTCGGGCAGCGCCGATGAAGGCCGGCGCATGTTCGTGACCGAATACAACGCGCTGGTGTCCCATTACGATGCCGGTGATTACCGCTCCGCCCGCGCTCGCTTGACCGCCCTGGCCACGGCATATGGCGACCTCCCGCTTCCTGAGTGGCGCGAGAGACTGCTGTTCTACCGTGCGGAAATCGATTATGCAATGGGCGACTGGGATAACGCCTTCAGGGGCTACATGGAGGTGTGGCAACGGCCGCAGAATGAGTTCGCTTCGGTCGCGCTTCTGAACTGGACTGAGTTGGCGTTTGCCGCGGGTGAACACCGCAAAATCGCAACCATGTGGACCGCACAGCCTCGTCTGCCCGAAGACGTGGTGGATGCCAACCGCATTCGCGTGTTGGTTGCGGAAAGCTTCCTGCGCCTCAACGAGCCGCAGGTAGCCCTTTCGGTGCTGAATCTCGTGCAGACAGCATTGCCACCTGCGGCAGAGGATGCGGCGGACGAAGAGGAAACGAAACTCGCGAACGATCGCCTCGTCGTCTATTCGCGGCTCTTGAGAGCCGAAGCGCACCTGAGCGGCGATGGTGGCGCAGCGGCTCAGGGAAGTACCAGTGAGGGAGCGCTTCCCGAAGTCACGGACTCGGCTCTGGACTCGATGCTGGCGGCGACAGGAGGCACACCCCAGAGGGGAGACCCGAACTATTATTCACGCATGGCGTACCTGATCGCCAGCGGGCAGGTTCAGGCAGAGCGCCCCGGGCGTCAAGCAGAGACTCGCGTCGCGGCCGCCGTGAAAGAACTTGAAGACGTCGTTCCCCTTGTCGGTCCAGTCGATCCTGAGGGAACGTTGATGGCTCGCGTTTCCATGTCCCTTGGACACGCGTACTTTCAGGCCAATCGCATGGAGGACGCCGTCAGGGCATACGGGGCCGTTCCGAGCACGTCCGTGTGGTACCCGGAAGCGCAGCTGGGGCGCGCGTGGGCGTTTATCGAGACAGGAAACTATCTTGACGCGAAAATCGCGGTGAACACTGCCCAGCGTTGGCCACTGAGCCCCCCTGCGGCTCTGGAGGCCGCCGCTCTGAACAGCTACGTGCTATCGCTGATCGGGGAGACCGAACGCGCCGCCGAGCAGATGCGCGAAATGAAGTCCATGGTGGACATCCAGCAGCGTCGCGCCGCGCGTGCGTGGGTGAATCAGCAGCTCCAGAAAATTGATGGTTCGCTGCACCTTGTTGGCATCATCGCGCTGGAGCGCCAGAATGAAGCGCTCTATCGTTCCGCGATAGAAGAGCAGGCGAGTTTGCTGGCACTGCGCGAACAGGTCCAACGGGTGGAGCAATACCTCCAATCCTATACGCCGAACGCGACCGATCTTCAAGATACCCTCACGGTCGCAATTCGCGCAGAACAAGAGGCATTGCGGGGACTCGAGCGGAAGGTTGCAGACCTGAGACGCGCGGCGGGTCAAACCCCGGCGGCCGCCTCCAATCTGCCTGAGGTTACGTACGAACAGCGTAGAGAGCAGCTCCAACGTTGGCTGCAGGGCGTTCAACCCCAGATGACTCCTCAGGGATCCCAGGTGTACGGCAAGTGGGTGCAATATGCGGAATTCGCATATTCCCGGCGGGTTTTTGATGAGAACCAACGACGCCGTTACGAAGCGGACAGACTGAAGGACGTTCGTACCCGCATCCAAAAACTGCTTTCGGAGTCGCCATGACCCACCGCTTTCGATGTGCCTTTCAGGCGCCCCTCGTGCGACTGTCGCGTCCGATTGCGGTCTGGCGGGGAATCTGTGGTTCTCGCGCACGGATTTCCAGCGCGGTGTGCGTGGTCGCGCTTGCAAGCCTCTGGGCGTCGAGCGTGAAGGCACAGAGCACCTCTGCGGCAGACACGAGTTCTCTGCCGGCGCTCTTGCAGTCCAGCCTCGACGCATCGATGACGGTGGAGTCTGTCCTGCTGGGTGACCGCCGGGCTCTTCCCCCAATTCCACGCCGGCAGTTCAGTGTGGGCCCCCTTCCCCTGCCGCCGGTGTCCCCCGGCGATACTATCATCGTTCCGCAGGTGACGGGTGAAATAACGGACCCTGAACTGAAGGAGCGGGCGGATTCCTTGAACAGGAGTCTGCGGTTGCTTGCGATCGAAGAACGCCTGATTGGGTCGGAATTGTGGGGTGGTGCGCCGCGAACCGGCGTTATTCCGCGGAAGGATTTCCTCGAAGCAAGGATCAATCTCCTGCGCGACATGGAGAACGTTCTCCAGATTCGGCTCAGGGAAAAACTGGCACAGCTTGATACCACCATCGCCCGGGTAGAATCCGAAATTGAGGCCAACAGGACAGCCGAAATTGCGTCGCTTGAGGATTACCTCGACAAGTACCCGAGCTCCGCGTCTGTTGCAGACGCCAAGTTCATACTCGGCCAGCTGTATTACGACAAGGAACGAAAGCGTTACACGGATGCGATGCTGCGGTACACGACCGAGTTCCAGAGGTACCGCATGGGGCTTCTGCCCGTCGCGCCTGCGCCTCCGGTTCTGAACGAAGCAGTATCCGTCCCCTTTTACAAATCGGTGGTGGAACTCGGTACGAACCCCGATCTGGTGCCGTATTCGCTTTACTCATTGGGCAAGTTTCATCTGGAACAGGCACGTGATCTGAAAGCGCGGTCCGATGAAAGCCGGTTGACGGGGCGCCGCGAAGAAGCCCAGCATTTCACGCATCTGAGCGAGATGGAAACGGATTCCGCCAAAGCCTATTTCGCCCGCCTCGTGGTGGAGTTTCCCGACGATTCAGTCAATGTTCCGGAGGCGTTTTACGTCCTGGCTTCTCACTACAATATGCTCGGCGGACCGGTGAACCGCGATACCGCAGCGGTGTACTGCAACGCGTTGATCAGGAATTACTGGTACTCACCGCGGTATCAGAACGCGCTCGTCATGCTGGGCCAGATAAACTACTACAACGGTGTCGGAACCAGGGAACGCGCCGCGCGGAACCGTTACTTTTCGAACGCACTTGCCTACATGGCCTGGTTGGCACGCGATGTTGACGCGTTCACGGAATCCCAGATACCCGGCATTTCTCCGGATCCACCGCGTATGATGGATATTTCACGACGTGACTATGCCGTGCAGTTCATGACTCAGATCATCACACGCCAGAGTCCGCTCCCCGGAACGGAACCTCCTCCCCCCGTTGAAACGGCGGTGAAACTGGTTACTGCGGCAGGCAACCCTCCGTTCGGAGCGGACCTTTTGAGACAGGTCGGAGACAAGAAGAACAGCGACTACAACACCAGTGGCAATCCTACTGACCTTGTTGCTGCGCTCACCGCGTACGACAGCCTGTTGTCCCGCTACCCCACGTACAAAGAGGGTCCACAGATTCAGCAGGTGGTAATCGACGGTGCGACGTACCTCTCGGACGACCCCGCGGAACGGTACCGCATCTACGTTCGGCAGAAATTGCTGTTCTTCGAACGATTTAATCGGAACAGCGAATGGGCACGGCAGAACCAGGATTCGCCTGCGGTGGTCAAAGCGGCGGACGATTCCGCCGCTGCGTACCTTGAAACGGGCGCGCGGTGGCTGTACAGCACTGCGCGCGCTGCGAATGACCGTGAGGGAGTGCGGAGGAGTCTGGATTACTTCGTGAAGTTCTTCCAGACGTATCCGGAACGACCGCAGGCGTACGAACTGAACTGGAGCCTTGCGACGGAATTGCGTGATCTCGGCGACTACGAACGCGCGTACGAGGAATTCATGCGGGTTTCGAATGCCGACCGGAGCCAGTACCGCGAGGATGCTGCGCTGGAAGCAGTGGCTGCAGCACAAGCGCTGGTCGAGATGGAACAGTCCGGTTCCCGGTCACCCGGACGGGCTCAGGAAACTCAACCGCCCGGTGGAGGACGCTAGGCATGATGACGTTCTCACGCCTTCCGAAATTTCGCGTCCTCCGTTCACTCGTCGGTGCGGGTCTGGTGAGCCTTATCATCGGCTTTCTGGTGATCGGAGGCAAACCCTCTCCCGCTCCTGCTCAGTTTTCGGCTGAGGAGCTGGAACGGAATCCGAACCTGACGCCGTCAGTCCGCAGGCTCATTCTCGCGTACGAAAACTACCTGAAGCATTTTCCGGACAGCCCGCAGGGCAAGGAATTTGTGATCGACATTGCGGAACGCTTCCGGTCGGCGGGCGATAATGAAACGGCGATAGTTGCGCAGAGACGCGTGCTGGCCCGTCCCGATATCACGCAGGCGGAGCGCGCGTACGCCTATGAACAGATTATGGAATGTTACCGTCTGCTGGGGAAGTTTGACGAACAGGAGGAATGGGCACGCCGAATGGCGGTGGCCGACGTCGGCCGCGAAAAACAGCAGCAGGCAAAGGACTTTATCTTCGCCGCCGGGTACAATCGCGCAAAGGCACTTGAGGACAGCTCACGGCTTATGGAAGCTGCCGAAGCGTACGAACGCCTCGCGGTCATGAATCCGGACCACGGGCAGGCGTCAGAAGCCATGCTCAAAGCCGCAGACCTGTACGACACGGCAGGCGACAAGGCACGGGCGGCAAGAACGTTCGAACGGTTCTACTATACGTACCCGGATTACCGCGATCCAGCCAGCGGAAAAGGTGCGCTTGTCGCCCTTGAAAACGCGGCCAACCTGTACGCTGAGATCAACGATTACCGCCACACGGCCGACGCCGCGGAACGAATCCTCGCCGCGGCGCCCGACCACCCGAACCGCCAGATGTACATGAACAACCTGGCGGCGATCTACAGTCTCCTGAAGGACTACAACAACGCGATTCGCGTTCGGCAGCAGTACGTTGCGTTGTATCCGAACGATCCCAAATCGGGGACATATCAGTGGGATATCGCCCAATTCCGCGGCCTTGCGGGCCAGCGGCAGCAGCAGCTCGCGGAATACGAAGCGTTCATCCGGAGCTATCCCAACGATTTCCGGGCTATCGAAGCGAACCTGATCGTCGGACAGGACAAGCTTGCTCAGCGTGATAGAGCCCTGGCACGAGGCGCCAGAGACGAAGCAGAAAGATTGCAGGCGCTGGCACGGGCCAACTTCGAAAAAGCATTCACACTTCACGATTCTCTTGAAGCCCTGAGGCAGGGTTCGGGGGACCTTCTGCACGCGCTTCCCGCCGCAGTCGAAGTGGCGAAAATGGATAGCGCAGCGTATTACTCGATCTCATTGCGCGGTTCGCCCAGCTTCTCGCAGGATAGCACACGAAAATGGGAGTCGTTGCGGAAAGCCGAGGGGATGTACCGCAAGATCGCCAATTACGCCTATCCGCCGACGACCTTTGCCGCTTTGTATCAACGCGGTCGTCTGTTTGAAGACTTCTCTGCCGAGTACCTGAAACAGCCGCGTCCGGATTCAGCCGTCACGTACGACGAAATAAACAAGGTGTTCTTCATCAACGAGGTGTCAAAGCAATTCCTGCAGGTCCTCGCAATTCCTGCGTATCAGACTCAGATGCTGGAATTCTACGAGACGAACCGTGCCTCAATTGACACCGCGGCGGCGACGCTTCCCGATACGTCACTTAGAACGGCGCATCTGCCGTGGCTTGACATGGCGCGCGAGCGACTTGCCGCTATACCGCGGACGCTGGACAGTCTCACCCTGAATACGATCGCGTACGACGCTGACCTGACGGTGCTCAAGGCGCAGGAGAAAATCCCGCAGACCATCGCCGAGAAATGGCCGGCGTTTGAACGGCAGCAACAGGAACGATATCGCACGGACCCGCGTCTGCGCTTCGGAGATAAACAGGAGATTTTCGACCGCGGCGTCGCACCGGTCGTCTACGGGGCGGGGCCACAGGATTCCGTGGCACTGGTGAACTACTTCCAGCGGATTATTGCGGATGGCGAACGCCTCGGCGCCTCGCGGGACTGGGTGCTGTACAACAAGGGCCGTCTCCGCCTCGTGTACGGGGCTCGAAGCTCTTATTTCTCGACGGTTACGCGGGAAGGCATGGAAAGCCTGGGATTCCAGCTCGATACGTTGCGGCAGGAATCGAACGGGTTGACGAATATCATCGCCCGCCTCCCGAAACTGGATCTCGCGGCGATCGGCCCGCCGCCGGAGCGCCCGGACCTGACCCCACCGGCCCAGCCGGTGAGGCCCAACGTGGACCTCCGCGCCCCGGAAAACCGGGCAATAGCGTTGCGTTTCATCGAGGATTTCAACCGCTTCAAACGGCAGGTTGAGGACCTGAAATATCGTGCGGTCCGATACCAGCGCGAGGTGGAACGGTACCGGGCGCGCGTTGCCGAGTTGCAGGCAAGCACGGCGGCGCAGTTCCGGGGGATACTCGAAGAAGCGAGAACACAATCGCAACAGTTCTCCCGGGTTGCGACCGAAACCCAGAGATATCGTATGGCCATCGAACTGGTGGCTGACCGGACACGGAACGCATACGAGCGCGATATTGCATTCGGCGATTCCGTGGGATACGCCGAGAAGGACCGCCGGGCCGTCAGGGACAGCGCGCTGGCGGCAAGTCACCGCATTTCCCTGACCCTCGATTCGTTGTACAGCGAGGCCGCGGCAACAAGACGATACTGGGAAGAGAAACGCGATTCCACGGAAGGCGGCGAGGCCTCCCCTGCATTCCAGGTGATCAACAATCTCGTTACGCAGTACGCGGCAGTCGCCGATTCGTTCCGGGTGACGGCAGTTCGAAGCTACATGTACACGTACAAAGGACGCGATTCAATCTTCACCGTCGGCCTCGACCATCCGATTGTTCAGTACGCGATCCAGCGTCTCCGCTTGATTGATCCGACCTTCGGCGTCCAGACGGTGCCGTTGACGTTCACCTACGTCACCGAGGACTCCACAGGTCTGTGGCGGGTCAGCGCCACCATTGACCGCCAGAATGCCGATGCATGGAGGCAGGTCGCGTTCAACGACAGCACGTGGGTGCCTGCCGTCAAGGGAACGATGCCGCGCGTTGAGTTCGTTCAGGCTGCCGATACAACCGCCGGTGCAGTGGGAAGCCCAGAACCGGCGGCTGGTGAAGGAGCTGCCACTGCGGAAGGGGATACGACCGCCGAGGCTGCTCCACAGGTGGCCGAGGTTCCCAGGATCGTTGGTTTCCCGGCTGACAACATGAACATGACCGACATCTGGTCGCCGACGTATGCCGACACGGTGTATTTCCGTTACAAGCTGCAGTTGCCTCCACGGTGGGATGAACTGCCCGACTCATTGTCAGAACCGGGGCGGAAGCGGCCGGTGGTGCGCAAAGCAAGTATCACGATTACTGCGGACGACGACTACGTGGTCTACGTGAACGGCGAGGTGACGCCGGCGCGCGATACTGATGCGCGGGTAGACTGGAAAACCGCGCGTACGTACGAGGTGTTGAAAGATCAGTGGACAGTCGGCGACACCGCAAACATTATCGCCATACGCGCGCGCAACGAAAAGCGCCTGAATCGTATTCCCGATACGGATACCACGACGTACGGCGTCATGGCGCGTATTGATATCGAGATGGACGTGCCGCTGTACATTTACGAGGCACTGTACCGTCCGCCGGAACCGGAACCGACTTTCGTGCTAACGTTTACGCCGGACGACTCGGCGAAAATGGCCGATACTACCGGAACCTATTTCCGAACGGTTGCCGAACGCGAGCGATGGCAGGAGTGCCGCGCGCGCACCCTCCGCGCTGCGTGGGAGGACACGGTGCTGATTCCGTGGCGCGCTCAACGGGATGCTCTGAAGAAAGCCCAACTGGACTCCGAAATCGTTCGTCTTACCCGCTGGATCCGTCAGCGGCAGGAGGAAGCACGCGGTCGTATTGCAACTGCTGCGGCCCGCGAAGCCGGGCTGGAGGAATCGGGTGAATCACCCGCTCCCGACGCGGGAACTGAGTCTCCGCAGGAAACCCCGGCGCGGCCGGAAGACACAGGCGGACCATAGGAGTTGAACGCCATGAAAAATTCACGCTTGGTTGCGTTGTTCACCTCTGCGGTGTGCGCGGTCGTGTTGCTGGCTCCCCTCGCGGGCGCGCAGGAAGCAGTACGAACAGTGCGAGCGGCGGGGACAATCCGGGAAAAACCCCCGGGCGAACTGGCAACGGTAGTGCGGCGGGATCCAGATTTTCGTACGATTAAATACTTGGGCATGCAGCGCGATTACCGCGATGAACTGCGCTCCAAGTTGATGCTCGGGCACGCGGTTATTCGACACGGACGTCCCGTTCTGCCTATGGAGCCAATCGTGTGGCCACCCGAACCAGCGCAGTAGTGTGCGGAGAAGCGTCTTGACGTACGAGGGGTGACAGGCTAATTTCAGTTCGTCGCGGGCAGGTGACAAAGACCTTACCTGAGTTCAGGTGTCGTAGAGTGCAGGTGTATCAGAAGTCGGTCGGGCGCGGTCAAACGGGTCGGCGGCTCGCCGGGTGTCTTTCATAAGTTTCAGTATCTACGGAGGATACGATGGGGATGCAGTCCTTCCGAAAACGGGCGAGAAAAATCGCCTACTTTGGTGTCGTTGCAGGAATGTTCATGGTGTCGTACGCATTTGGACAGGCGGCGGCTCCCGCGGAAGGCGCCGCAGCCCCTGCGGCTGCCGGCGCCCCGACCGAGCAGACGATTGACCCGAACATCGTCGTGAAGAAGGTTATGACGGGGTTCATGAGTGATTTCAAAATCAAGGCCACGGGCGCGTGGCTGTTCCAGTGGCCGATCGTCATCTCGTTTGCGTGTGGTATCGGAATCGCCGCGGAACGCTACTACACGATCGTGATGAAATCGAAAGTGAACATGAAGAAGTTCACCGACCAGATTATCAAGTTTGTTGAAGTGAAGGATTACGACAAGGCGATCGCGTTGTGCAACGCATCGCCTTCCGGGGCTCTTCCGCAGCTTGTGAAGGCCGGGTTGGAGGCCGCGAAACGCAACATGGGCACGCGCGCGGTGCAGGATGCGATTGACGAAAAAACCCTTTCGATCCTGCCGAAAGTCACGTCGCGGACCTCCTGGGTGAGTGTTTTGGCAAACGTCTCGACACTTCTTGGTCTTATGGGAACCATCTTCGGTCTGATGTATACGTTTGCCGGACTTGAGCTGGTGCTGAACCCGAAGGGCAAAGCGGACCTTCTGACTTCGGGCATTGCAACAGCTATGAACACGACGCTGCTGGGTCTGGTGTGCGCGATCCCGCTCACCCTGCTGTTCCAGTACCTGTCGCAGGCCAGCAAAGCGATCGTAGATGACATTGACGAAAGCTCCGTGCGAATTATCAATGCGCTGAGCAGGTGATTTGGAACCTGATCCGATCTCTGCGTGCCCGGCATGCTTTCCTCGAGGAAAGCATGCCGGGGCGAAAAACGCCCACGGGTAATGCGTTGTTCCCGGAGCGAATCAAGATTTCGACCTTTTAGACGTGTCGAGGAACAGCAATGCCAGGCTTTGCGCCATCGAAAAGATCGCGTGCAGAAGAGAAAGAGACGCCGCTGAATCTGCAGGTTGTTATGAACCTTATCTGCATTCTTATTCCGGCGCTCCTCTCGATGCAGGTCCAGGATTACTATCGGCACGACGTGGAATTGCCTACGCGGGGCGGCGGCGGTGGCGGCCCGAGTTCTGGTCCCACGAACCCTCCCTTCAACCTGAAAATGACGATCATGGAAGACGGTTCCTTCGTCATCGTGAACGCCAGAACACTCTCCCCTGCCGACGGTCTGATTCCGGCCGGGGCGGGTTTGGCCGTTCCTCCCGTTAATGGCGAGCCCGATTATCAGAAACTTCAGCTTGTGATGATGAAAGAGCACAAAGACCGGCTTGGCGGCCAGCCGCCGGAAGCGTTTCCGGATCCTGACCAGATCACGGTATCTGCTCCCGGCGACCTCGATTTCCAGCGCGTCATCAAGGCGTTGGACCGCCTTCGGTTCGAAAAACCAACCAGTGAGCTTGATTGGTCAAGCGCCAAACAAATGTTCACCGTTATCAGTCTGTCTCCCGGTAGCGTCGGTGGTTGAGGAATACCTCACAGTGTAAGGGGTTAGCGAATGCCAGGCTTCCCACCATCAAAACGGAAAGCAAAAGAGGAAGAGGGCGGCGACATCAACATCACGTCGTTGATGGATGCCTTCACCATCATCCTCGTGTTCCTCATCAAGCAGTTCGGTACGAGTGCCGTGGAGATATCTGCGGGGTATCGTCCACCGGTATCCAACACTCGTCTTGCCATTGATCGCATCCTGCCGCTTCAGGTCCGTCAGATCGGCCCGGACGCGATTTCTTACCAGATTTCCGACAAGCCGGAAAAAGCGGAACGCAAGGACCCGAATGTCGGATACGCGCAGCTGCGGGCTGACCTGAAGGCCCAGAAGCCTCTGGTAGACGCCGCGGTGGTTGACGAAGAACTTAAGGGTGCAATCAATATCGTGTGCGACAAAAGTGTTACGTATGCAACCTTGATGGATGTGATGAAAAGTGTTGCCGGTTCCGGCTTTTTCAAACTAAAACTCATAGCGGAACCGTAAAGTCCGGTGCAAACGTTGCTTTCTGAGGTGTAACCATGGCAGACAACCACGTTCCTCCACCGGCGCAAGCGAAAGCAGTGGCAGCTCCGATGGTGTTTCCGCCCGAGCTTCGCAGGCATTTCTACGACACGGCCGACTGGACCAGCATCATCTTCCTGCTGGTGTCGCTCACCATCAACATGCTGGGCATAGGTATTGCCGCCTCGCGGGAGTGGAAAGACCCCGCTGCATCCCTGACCGACGAGCAGCTCATGGCGATGCAGGATCGCATCATGGCGACATTCAAGCCTGTTGAAGTGAAACCGGAGGATATGTCGGCGGCGGAACAGCTCGAGAATCTTGTCAATAACCCTGAGTTCGAACAGGCACTCGCTCAACAGCAGGCAAACCTCGCGGCAAGTCTGCAGAGCACTTTGGCGGAAGCCCAGGCGACGCTCGCCTCGCTTGACGCCCAGACTGCGGCTGGCGCAGCCGGCGGCGCCGACGTGCAGGGGCAGCTTGACGACATACTGGGGAGTCTCGGAGACATCGGTGCAGTCGGTGCCGCAGACGCAGGCGGCCCGTCGCTTGACCTCGCCCCGACGGATGTAGCGATCTTCGCGGAGGGTGCGGGCTCGGGAAGCCGCGTGGTTTCCGGGGCGATTGACGTGGCGGCTCTCGGTTCGTCGGCGAAGATATCCTCTGCGTTCACGCGCGGAGGCCTTTCTTCCGGCGAAGCTGCGCGTCTTTCGCAGCAGATTGCCTTTGCGCGCGAACGACTGGGTGGAAATGTCCAGGTGCGTGTTGGAACTGGTACTGGCGGCAGCGCGCGTCGTGCCCTGTTGCGCGTCGCCTCCGGTGGCAAAACCGGCCAGCGCATCGCGGTTGAGCAGCTGGCGCTTCCCCCTGCCCGTGCGGCTGGACCCGGCGGCCGGGACCAGGATGCAGTCGAAGTCCAAGCCTCCCGTACCCGTCAGCTGATTGGCGGTTGCTACTCGATTGGTCTGGCCGCTGACCGGAATCTTTCCGGTGTAGTGGTGGTCCGGTTCACGATTAACCCCAACGGCTCGGTAAGCGGCGTCCGTGTTTCGAAATCCAACCTTGGCAACCGTGACGTCGAGGAGTGCATCGTCGCTGCCGTCCAGACGTGGAAATTCGCACCGGGCTCAACGACCGACACGTTCGAGTACCCCTTCAGCTTCGAGCCCGGTTAGTCTGACGCACCAGAACAGAAAAACGCGTCCGCGGGAAGAAATTGCCGTGGACGCGTTTCATTATTGTAATCTACCCCTCCCCTCCTGAACGCCACGCAGATCACGGAATGCGGGGGATATCCACAACCCGCCTTTCCTCACGCGCAATGTCCGCGCAAAATCCGATCAGATGGCCGTTGATTGAGTCGTCGAGTGTCGTAGCGGATATGGAGCGCGGTTCGCCTCGAATGAGACGAACGAAATCCTCAACAAGCAGTCTGTCGCCGCCCCCGTGTCCTCCGCGCTCCAGTTCAGGATTGACGACATTCAGATCCACCGTTTCCTCTGAATACTCGTGCCCGGGACGGGGATCGATGTGCCGGACAACAAAGCGATTGTCGTCCAAAACTCCCTGGATCTCTCCCTGCGTTCCCACAAGGTGGATTGAGCGAACAGGCCTGGCAGTGCCACCCACCATGCTGTGAAGGGCGGTCGATCCGTCTGCAAACTCCACGCTCACGGTCTGATGGTCCACCACGTCGTTGTCACAGCGCCACACGCAAAGCCCGTAAGGGTTCGTGGTGCGGAGAGACTCCATCTTGTCTTCGATCGTTGGTTCTGCGATGTGTTCGATGCTGTCCCAGACGTAGAAACGCCAGCGATCAGGGTGATCTATGTAGTGCTTGCGCGCGGAATACATGCATCCTTCTTCTATCGGACAATCAACGAGACACCTCGTTCCGGCGCCCTCAGGCATTTTGTCGTGACGGAAATACATCAATGAACCGTGACTTGCCACCGAGACCGGCGCTACCCCGCTTTTCATCCACGCGATGAGATCGAGATCATGGCAACATTTCGCCATAAGCATGGAAGACCCGCATAGGTCCTTCCTGCGCCATTTTCCTCGCACGAACCCCACAGCCATGTGATGGTAACTCACATGTTCTACGGTCTGCACGCTCAGGATGTCGCCGATTTCGCCCGCGGCCACGCGGGTGCGGATTGCGGTGTAGAACGGTGCGTACCGCAAAACGTGACAGATCATCACGGTTCGTTTCAACCGGCGCGCAGCCGCGTACAGCCGAAGAAGGTCTTCAATATTCGTAGCTATCGGCTTTTCCAGCAGAAGGTCGTACCCTGCTTCCAGAAGTGGCAACGAGGTGGGTACGTGCAGCGAATCCATGGTGGCATTTATGGCAACATCCGCAATTCTGGGATATGCGACCAGTTCCTCCACGGTTGAGAAACAGTGCTTCGCCGGCACGTCGTACAACGACGCGGCTCGCTCTCGACGCAACGGCGAAGGGTCCACCACGCCGGTGATCGCGAACTCCTCCGGACGGTATTTGGCGTACGAAGCGGCTCCCAGACCCCTGTGGCCGGCTCCGACAACGATGGCGCGCACCTGCATGAGTTCTACCTGCTATCGGAGCGAAGATCGAGCCACTCGATCTCTGTGCTTGTCAACCGGAGCGTGCTTACTTCGATGGCGCGTACCTGCATGAATTCTACCTGCTATCGGAGCGAAGATCGAGCCACTCGATCTCTGTGCTTGTCAACCGGAGCGTGCTTGCTTCCACACACGCTGCCAGTTCGCTCGCGTCCGCAGCCCCGACACAGGCGAACACGTTCATGGGTTGGCTCATGACGTATGCGAGGGCGATCTGGGGGATCGTGAGTTGCTTTTCCCGCGCAAGCGTTTCCACCCGCTCAAGACGCCTGAGATTCTCCTCGTGGCAGTACGCCCTTCGGCATGCACCGTCCAGCGAGTCTTTGAACGCGTCAAACGTCTTCCGAGTAAACCTCCCGGAGAAAAACCCACGGGCGAGGCTGGACCATGTGAACACGGGAAGCTGGTTCCCCGCGTACCAGTCACGCGCATCCGCGTGCTCCGGACCGCTCAGGGTAACCGATCCGCCTCCCCAGGGATCCTCCACCTGTGCCGCAAGACTGAAATTCGGACTGCTCGCGACAAACGGAACCAGGCCGTGCGCTTCTGCATATTCATTCGCTTCGGCAATGCGGTGGTGGGTCCAGTTGGATCCGCCAAAGGCGCGGATTCGGCCCGCCGCTTTATGTTCATTGAGTGCCTCTACGATCGGCCCGACCGGCTGCGCGGGGTCATCCCGGTGGAGGAGGTAGATATCCACGTAGTCCGTTCGCAGTCGTGCAAGCGAATCGGCGAGATCGGAGGCCATGTCGAAAGGGGTCACCCTTCGGCGGTCAGCATTCGGGTGCGCGCCCTTTGTAAGGATGACGACCTTCTCTCGATTGCCGCGCTTTTCCATCCACTGGCCTATCGCCCGCTCGCTGTTTCCGCCCGCATACACGTGCGCCGTGTCGAGCGTTGTGCAACCAAGCGCGAGGGCGTCATCCAACAGGCGGAAACTCCGTTCCTTTTCCTCCGTCGTGACGATCATCGTGCCGAGGACAATGCGGCTTACCGGTTTCTCGATGCCGGGAACCCGTCCGAATTCCATGCGGTGAGTCTCCATCATTCTGTTGGGTATCTCAGGCCCCATTCCAGGCGGAACGCATCCATCGTCTCCATGATCGCAAGGGATTCGTCCAGCGGCATCAGGGTACTCTCTTTTCTTCCCGAACGGATACACCGCATAACCTCTACTGCCTCGCAGTTGTACCCGTTCCCGACGAACGGATGGGACATCTGAACGTCGGGTTTGCCATTCACGGAAAGCGTCATCTCGCTGCCGTGCCAGAACGGGTGATGGATCCGAATCATGCCCTCGGTTCCGAATATGGCAGCCTCGTGTGGCGTGGTGGTACGAACCGCGCACGTCAATACCGCCAGTTTGTCGCCGGGGTAACTCAAGAGCAGCCCTGCCTGCTCGTCAACACCCGTTGTGCCGATGTGCGCGAGAGATGCCATCCGTTCGGGCTTCGGACCGCAGATCATGTTCGCAAACGAGATCGTGTACACACCAATGTCTAGAAGCCCTCCTCCACCGAGTGCCAGATTGAACAGGCGACCTTCCGGCTTCAGATCTGCGCGGAAACAGAAATCGGCCTTCACCATGCGCACGTCACCGATCACGCCGTTTGAAAGAAGCTCCCGGACCTTCGCATACAGCGGCAGGTAGCGCGTCCACATGGCTTCCATCAGGAACACGTTGTTTTGTCGTGCGCACGCGATCATTTCCCGTGCTTCGCGCGCATTGATCGCAAAGGGCTTTTCGCAAAGAACAGCCTTGCCGGCGTTGAGGCAGAGGATTGTGTTCTCCTTGTGGAAGGGGTGCGGCGTCGCGACGTAAACCGCATCTACGTCCGGGTCGCCCGCCAACGCCTCGTAGGATGCATGAGCATTCGGGACGTCAAACTCCTTGGCGAACTCCTCTGCCCCTTTTCTGGTTCTGGAGCCAACCGCGACAAGCCGGGCATCGGGGATTACCTGCAGGCCGCGCGCAAATTGCTTTGCGATGTTACCGGTTGCCAGTATGCCCCAGCGCACCGGTTTGTCGTCCGTCTTTTCCTTCATGTGTTGACCTCAAAATCACGTAGACGCCTTCTATGAAACAGGGAAACGTGAATTACAGAACGCTGAAGAACCGTTATCTCACTTCTTCACATTCGCGTGTTCGCTCCGTTTCGGGCCGATCTCTCCAGAAGCCATCATGCTGTGGAGGGGATTATCGTCAATTTCGAGGGGAAACTCTACGCGTGCCCGGCGGCGGCTGGACTCGTACGCCCCGAAAATGAGCTGGGTTCCCGCCAGCGCCTTTCGAGCGGAAAGCTCAGGCTCACGTCCGGTCCGCAATCCGTGGACAAGGTCCCATATTCCAAACGTGATCGCCGACCACGCGCCGATGTTCTTCTGTTCGGGGAAGGTGATTGTGCGCATCTCCGTATCGCCTTTTCCGCGTACTTTCACCACCGGCATGTGCGCCTCTATGATGCCGTCTGTTCCGAGAATACGGTGCTCTGCCCAGATCGTCGCTCCGTAACCGCTTACAAAGAAACCGTACACGCCATTCGCGTAACGAAAACTTGCGATTCCCTGATTCTCGATCGGCACGCCGAACACCTTGTTTTCGGTTCGGCAATCGATCTGTCCGATAACCCACTCTGCCGGAACGTCGTTGTTGTAGAAGTTGACCATGTCAAACCAGTGGGTGCCCCAGTCGAACATATCCCCGCACGCTGCCTCGATTCGCAGCACTTTGCCCACCACCCCGCGGTTGGCAAGTTCTCTGACCATGCGATACTGCGGTTCAAACCGTCGCTGGTGGTTGAACGTGAGCTGCACGCCCAGTTCGTCGCACGTTTCCTTCATCCTGCGTGCTTCACCGAAGGTCGGTGCCATCGGCTTTTCGCAATGAATTGCCCGGACTCCGGCCTTTGCGCAGTGGATCACCATCTCCGCATGCAGGTGCGGCCAGGTGCACACGCTCACGATATCCGGTTTCTCCGCGGCAATCATCTCGCGATAGTCGAGGTAGTACCTGGGTAGCCCGTAGAGAGCTGCGTAGCTGGCAGCGTAATCCTCAACGATGTCCGCGCACGCGGTAACTCTGCAGCCTTCCGTCGCCTGGTACCCCTGCACGTGGCAATGGCTGATTCCATGTTCCTTGGCGCCGGCAGTTCGCGTTGACTTGCCGCAGCCAATAATCACTGCTCGAAGTTCCGTCATTGTGTTTCGTCTCCATCACTGGTGAAACTGGGTGACCGTTCTTGTCTCGTCACAGCCCAACCGCCATCACCCGATCTGCCCATTGGCGATCATCGAATGCAGCGGGTTGTCGTCTATCGTGAGCGGTAATTCCACGCGGCCCCGCCTCCTGCTGGACTCGTACGTCGCAAATATCACTTCAGTCGCCGCAAAGGCTTTCCTCGCGCTCAGCGCTGATTCCTTCCCTGAGCTCAAACTCGATACGATATCCTGAATGCCCCGTGTTACCGATCCCTCGGTAGCGCCCTTGTCGAAAACCTGCCACGATGCATCGCCTTTCGTTCGAATTCTCACACGCGGCCAATCCACTTCGATGATACCTTCACTTCCCAGAATGCGGTGTTCTGCGCCAATGGAATGCCCCTGGCCCATCAGCAGGAGCCCGTACACATCATTCGCATAATGGACATAGCAGAGAGCCTGGCTTTCCACATCCACGCCGAAAGCTTTCTGGTCTCCTGCTCGGTACACCTGGCCGATAACCCAGTCCGCCGGAGTATCGTCGTTGTAAAAGTTCAGCAGGTCGATCCAGTGTGTGCCGACGTCCAGCATGTTGCCCCAGGAGCCTTCGAGCCGACGCAATTGGCCGACGGCGCCCTCCTTGATCACATCCCGCGCGAAGATGAACCGTTCCTCGAAACGGCGTTGATGATTGAACGTAAGCTGCGTTCCCGTCTTCTCGCAGGTGTCCTTCATCAATCGTGCTTCGCCAAAGGTCGGAGCCATTGGCTTCTCACAGTGAACCGCCTTTGTGCCGGCGTTGGCGCAATCAACTACCATCCGGGCGTGAAGCTGGGGCCATGTGCAGACGCTCACGATGTCCGGTTGTTCTTTGCTGAGCATCTCACGGTAGTCCACGTACAGGCGCGGGATGTTGTACATCTCCGCGAATGCGCGTGCATTTTCCGGTACAATATCTGCGCATGCAACCAGCGTGCATCCGGGTGTCGCAAGATAACCCTGGGCGTGCCAGTGTGCGGTTCCGTACCCGGTGGCCCCATCAGATCGGTGTGCTTTTCCTGTGCCGATAATGGCTACGGAGTACTGTGGCATGGTGTGGTCCTTTGTGCTCGGGTGATACCCGATGGAAAGCCCCGGCGGGAGTCAGCATGTGGAATCGCGTTCCAGTCGTGGGGGCAAAGGCGTTCTGAACAGATCCAGTGTGTCCTCGGAAGTCCGGTGCACACGAGGAAAAGGAAGCCAGGAAACCTGTGCGCCCTTCCTTTCATTGCAACGGACGCACAGTACCTGAACGTTTGCCACCGTGGATGCGCCGCCCTGTGACTTCGGAATGATGTGGTCGAATTCCAGATCGGTGGTGCCTCCGCACATGGCGCATCTCCCGTTATCCCTGCGCCATACGATAGACCGCACACGATCTGGAATGGAGGCAGGTTGCTCCGCTTCTGCTGCCTGCCTGAGAAGGTCCCGGTCAATCGCTGCCGCAGTGAACCGTTTCTCCAGGTCAGTCATGTACTCTGAAATCAGCATGCGCATTTCCGCTGCCGGGTATTCCCCATCGAAAACGAAAAGCGTGTCGCCCCGGAACGCCAGCCGTCGTTCCGGCAGGCAAAAGCCCACAGCGGTCTGAGCCCGAAACTCGTCGAGCGCCCTCGCTGGTGCCTCTGCGAGCTGCCGTTCGATTTCCTGGCGCAAAAGAGCACGATCTTCGTCAATCCGCACGCGAAGGCGATACGCTACATCTGCGATATCACACATCGCGGGACGATCCACCCACGCGCCCAGGTGATCGATTACGGCAAGACAACGCTCGAGACCGTCGGCGTCCTCCGGAAGAGCAAGCAGCTTCTCCATTTGCTGGCCCAGACGCAGGACTTGTTCGTCTTCAGGTGCCAAAAACTGACGTACGATTGACGAAAGAGCACTTCTGGGCACCGCAGTTATCAGGTGCGCAACAACGGTACCCCAGCGCTGAAAAATGCCGTCAAATTCCTCGAGACTCATTCGCAAATCTTCGGTAACCGTGTCATCAGGCACAAGAACGGTGTCAACGGTGGTTACCGGAATTGCTTCCGAATTCGACAGACTCCGCCCAAACTCCGAAGCCCAGGTTGGCGATGCGCCTTCACGTGGGAGAAGACGCCGCAAAACTCTCGCCTCAATTGCGACAGGGAGTCGTATCAGTTCTGCCGCGGCCTCGCCGGAAAAATCCAGAGGCTCACACGACGCCAGGTAATCAACTACGGCCGCACGAGTGCATTCCATTCTCTCGCCCTTCCCGGAAACGCGCCAGTTTCATAACAGCACAAAGAACGCAGCCGGCGTGTGATGCCCCCAATCAATTAGTACTTTTTTTTCTGCAAGGGGGCGAGGGGGTGCGTCTGTGTGCCGCACCGTATCTCGCGGGAGGAAAGACTGCTCCGCCGGACGCTGTTGACCGGTTGCCGGTGTGCGGTATGTTCAATTTGACGAAGAACCTGAGATGGACGGACGGCCAATGAATACGCAGGCGCTTGTCAACGAGTTTGTTGCCTATCTACGCTCGCGAGGAATGAGAATGACGCCCGAACGGCGTCACATTCTCCAGCACATCTTCTCCGCCCATACCCACTTCGAAGTGGATGACCTGCACGTTCGCCTGCGGGATGCAGGGCACAGGATATCCAAGGCCACGGTGTACCGCACCGTGGCTCTGCTCGCCAATTGCGGAATACTGCGCTCCTCCATTGCTCCCAGCGGATCCTCCTCGGTGTACTACGAACTCGTCTACGGGCTGGAAACCCCCCACGAGCATCTGCAATGCCAGGAGTGCGGGCGCGTGTTTGAGGTTGCAGACCCGGTTCTTCTCGGTCACCTCCGCCGAATTGCCGTCACCATGGGATACGAGCTCGTGGATCACTCCGTGAAAATAGTCGGCAGGTGCGTGGAACTCAGGAACAAAGGGGTGTGCTCCAAATCCGGCCTTCAACGCCCTCCGGA